>MDSV01183226.1_pt1 | contig 28289 bp, 21 predicted proteins | sample 810851 | NCBI WGS metagenome assembly MDSV01 (sample SAMN05326640, study PRJNA326480) | marine metagenome | isolation source: seawater | place: Atlantic Ocean: North East | collected 2012 | reverse complement strand
TCATCCACGACGAGATCGTCTTGATGGGCGGAGCCTCCAGCACCGGCGCACAACGCCGCTCCTATGGGTGGCTCCCGGATACCGATGCATGGCGCAACATGGGGAACCTCATGACCGCCGTGCACAGCATGGCATGGACCACGTACGGCAACGCGACCTACGTGATTGGAGGCGACGCTGGAAACCCCTCATGGAATTGGCTGCAGATCCGTTCCACGGCCAACCGCTACATCAGCCCAGCAGAGCACACAGGCGACATGACATCTCCCCCAATCGACCTCCGAAGCAGCACGGACGGAGACGCTTTGCTGCGTTGGATCCGACTCGACGGAAGCACCCCGCCTGGAACCTCGCTTGGATTGCAATACAAAACCGCTCCAGACCCGCTGCTGCTCAACGGCATCGATTGGCGACCGATGATTGGGAATTTCAGTTACAACCATCCCATTGGAAACCATACCATCCCTGAACCCAGCATCGCAGGCAGCGATCGCTCGGTGCAAGAATTCCTCGACCTCCACCCATGGTTGCAATGCCGTGTGGTGCTCAGCACCACGGAAGGAGACGCTTGGACCCTTCCGGATTTGGACATGGTGGCCTGGGGAATGGAAGAGGCCGGGTTCACTGCAATGGCACGAACCGCTCTGCAAACCTACGGCCAACCGCTCAACGTGACCACGTTGGTCGACGTCGAAGACCCATGGAGCACCGCCGAACTCGTCCTTGACGCGGGCTTCGGACGAACGCAACGCGTCGTGGCCGAGGAGGTCGCTGGAATGTGGACGGTGACCGCTCCAATGGACAACCTCCGGGTCATCAACACCGCCAACAGCAGCGTGCAGATGGTGCAGCAAGACCCGATGGAACTCCAATGGAACCTGCATCTTGACCAAGGCGTGGTCAACCTTGACCACGTGTCCTTGCACCTCGAGGTTCGGGCCGACGACGGCTCGCTTGTCTTCGCCGCTGCTCCTGAGGACCCAACCCTGACGTGGAACGAGGAAATCCAGGTCAACCTTGACGCCATCACGGCGGACGGCCGAGACCTGATGGCGTCCTCCTCGGTCGTCGTCGCGGCCGACCGCATCCTCACGGTCGACCTGTCAACCGGTTTCCCGGCCCGAAACGATGCGCCCGCTGACGGTGCCTTCCAAGCCCGCATGCATCTGGACGTCGAGGATTTGGCGGCCGGGCAGTTCGTCCCAGCTTCGACGTGGTTCAACACGACCACACCATGGTTCGATCTCAGCATGGCCCATCCCGCGCCTTTGACCATGCTGCTTCCGACGGATGCCTCAGGCCCTGCAGACCTTCGCATCGAACTCCGAACGGAAGCAAACGCCACGCTTCTCTTCGAGAACGATGGCACGTCCTTCGTGCTCGATGCCCAAGCTCCGACCCTGCTGGGAAGCAGCCCCAACCAGGCCGCTTATGCCAATCAAAATGGAAATCGAAACGTCATCCTCAGTTTCGCAGAGGTCGGGGGGTTCAATCCTGAAGACGTCAGTTTCCGTGTCTGGGTGGAAGCGAGGGACGACGACGGAGACGGCGCAGCAAGCCTCGACGAATACCTGCAAGCCCCCGCCACGTGGGTCAACACCGGCACGGTCTGGACGGCCAACTTCACGGTGGACGACACCGCAAATGCAGACCATCAAGCCGTTCGCGTGTTGGTCGTTGGCAACGACCGCGCTGGACTCTCCGTGGCCAACGCAACGGCGGAATCCGGCCACCTCAACTGGACCACACGGATCCCTCGGACCGTGGACATCCTGAGCGTGTACCCAGGAGGTGGCATCGTCCAGAACCTCGAGCCTGGAAGAGCCGTGGGTTGGCAAGTTGACGTCTCAGACGGCAACGGGTTGGACAACCTGCAAGAAATCCGCGTTGAACTTGGCGGCGATGCAAACCTTGGCATCCGCTGGGATGTGATCACCGAACAATGCCAAAACCTGGACGGTCGAACCGCCGTCGTCGCCTGCTCCGCGAGCACCGTGGGCGACGTCATGTCGCTTGATCTGAACCTTGCACCTGAGTGGTCCCTCGTGCCTGGCGTGCTCAACGAAGGGGCTGTTCGCGTGGTGGCCAGGGACATTGACGGGACGAACGCCACTGAAGTTGGAGGGGCCTGGGCTTTCGCCCGCGGGATGACCCTCGACAACGTCAACCTCTCTGATTTGGAAGGGGCCACCCAAGGTCCGGTCGCTGCAGGCAGCGTCCTGGCCGTCGGAGAAACCCTGAACCTCAGCGCGACGATCAACCACACCGTCAGCGGCGTCCCTTACGACGGCGGCCTTCGCATTCGTTGGTTTGGAAACGTTGGAGCCGAGCGCTGGGACGGTGGCAGTTCGGTCATGGTCAGCGACGGTGTGCTGGACACGGGCATCCCTGCTCCAAATGCAGGCGGGCGCCTGATGCTGGCCCGGGTGGAGGTCTGGGACCCGCAAGACACCTCGTTGCTTCATCGGATTGACTTGACGCCCCTCGACGTGGACGAGGAAGCGCCCTTCCTCGTGGCCAAAAACGATGACGTCACGTGGTCGAGGTACCACCTCGACGACATTGTCGTTGGCCTGAACATCGAAGAAGACACGGCGTGGACCGCTCCTGTCAACGTGACATGTCAGGTCACCTCGACCGAACGGTCGTGGCCTGAAGTGACGCAATCCGTGATGCCGTCAGGCGTTTTTGAAGACCTCATCTTGTTCACCGCGGTGTTCAACCTCTCCGACGTCGGTGATCCTGCCGATCTGGATCCACAGGCAAGCTTGGCTTGCTGGGCCAACGGACGGGACGATGCTGGACGGGCCTTGGTAGGGTCGACGGATTTGACCCCGAGTGATCCTTGGTTCATCGCGACCCTGACCACTGAAGGGCCCGATTTGGAACTCGGCGATGTCACGCTGAACGGCGCCGTGGATTCGGAAGGAGCCAACATCATCGTCGCCGCTCCTGTGATCGCTCGAACAGAGGCCATCGAGCGCTCCTTCGTGGTGGAGATCACCTTGGCATCCGATGGAGAAGAGACCGTGGTGGTTCGGCGGGAAATCGACGGATTAGGCGCCGATGAAGCCGAGATCATTCGTGGTAACTTCAACGTTCCAAAGGGTGCATGGACCCTCACCGTGAGCATTGATGCCCTCGGCAACGTCAGTGAACTGGACGAGGAGGACAACCTGTGGACCTACGAAGGTCAGGCCTCCGGAGGAGGCGCTGGTGCAGTCCTCGTGGCCGGTGGTGGATTGGCCGTCCTCGGCTTGGCCGTCGTCTTGATGCGACGGCGTGGCCAAGATGCTGACGAGGTGAAAGCAGCGCTCCCGGGGCCGACCGGCGCACCTCAGAAAAGCAAGCCAAAGGGACCTCCGGGCGCAGATCGCCGCGTGTCGGGAGGACCCCGAGCGCCTCCATCATCACCTTCCTCTGCCCCGGTGGATTTGGCCCGCGCAGAGGCTGCATTGGCGGCGCTCGCACCCGCTGCGGCAGCGGAGCCAAACGAGACCGGGGACAAGACGGTCGGGAGCATCGCCTCTGACCACACCGAACTTCCCGGCGGGGGAGACTACGATTACACGGCAGAGGGAACCCACTACGAGGGTGAGGGAATCGGACGTTGGAAACTTCGGGACGACGGCTCGTTCGAACGGATTTCATGAGCCGTCGGGTTCTTGGGGGTCCGCCCTTGGTTGGATTCGATGGGCGTCCAAGACGTAGAGCGGGCCTTGCTGGTCCTGTTTCGCTCTGGCCTGCCCATGACCGCCTCGGACATGGCTCGAACCATGGCCTTCGGACAAGGCTGGTTGGGCATCGAGGAAGCCGATGCTGTGGTGCTTCACCTCATCGAAACTGGATGGCTTCAAGCCGAGGGTGACGGGTACCTGCCGAGCAGGGACCTGAGCGCCGTAGAGGTCCCGTTGTCGTGGATGCCGAGGCCGTCGCGACTCCTCGATGCAACGGCACCCGGAGCGGCCGTCGCCGCTTCTCCTGAACCCGTACCACCCGCCCAGGTCATCGCCAGTCCACTGCCTGTCGCTGAACCTGAGGCGAACGAAAGCGATGACCCGAGGGTCAGGCTGGAGGGGCGTTTGGTCGGTTTTATCGCTCGTGCGTCCGGTTTGGATCGCGCCGAGGTCAAGCGGCGGGCTGAACGAAAGCAACACGCGCTTCGCCCTTGCACCTCATGGCTGGGATTGGCCCTGGTGGCCCATGACCAAGGGTTGGACATGAACGCCATTGTGGACGCCTTGTCGCCTAACGCTCAGGCCTAATCTTGGCGAGCAGTCGCGGCATCGGCCAGGTCCATCAGCACCGGAAGAAGCACCAGCGACAGCAGCAACGAGAATCCGACGGTCACGGCGGTGATCATTCCGAAATCACGGATCAGGGGCATTGGGGAAGCGAGCAGGACCATGAAGCCAAGTGCGGTGGTCGCGGCAGAAAGCAAGAGCGCCACGCCCGTCGTGGACATCGAAGCCACCATGGCTTCTTCTCTGGACGGGCGGCGAGAGCGTTCAAGCTCCATACGCTGCCACATGTGAATGGCGAAATCGATGCCGATGCCCAGCGTGAGGGCGGTCACCATCACGGTCATGACGTTCCACTTGAGTCCGAGCAACACCATGGAACCAACCACCCAGAGGGTGGAGAAGACCACCGGCGAAAGCACGACGAGGGCGGGAATCAAACGACGCGTCAACACCAGAAGCACGACAAAGGACACGGCCAGAGAAATCGCCGTCGATTCAAGTTGCGAGACGCTCAATCCCGTCAACACCGTCTCCAAAACCACGAGGTCCCCGGTCACGTGGACTTCTGCAAATCCATCCAAATCTGCATCGAGACCGTTCTCACCTTCGACGCCATCCACCATGGAAAAGAAGGTCGCAACGACCCGGCTCGAATCGGCCGATGTGCTGGCCTCGACACGGATTTCGTTGCGCAGGTGGGTCACACCGTCGTCGTTCATCGCGACGGTGACTTCGACACGGTCGGCCCAACTCAGACCGGTCAGTGGGTCTGCCACGCTGGTGTTGGTCTGCAAGGAACGGAACGCACCCAAGAGGTCCACTGGCTGGCTTGAAATGACGGGATAGAGATCTCCGGTGGTCAACACCGCAAGGTTGTGGTCCTCACCAAAACTCGCATTGCGGAGCACCGCATCACGCAACAAAACGTAGGGGCCGTCGTAGGACGGTGAGGGTTTGGTCCCGTCCGTTCCAACGACGTCGTGGTTGGCCTTGAGGTCGCCGTGAAGCAGACGCAATTGGTCCAACATGACCGCATCCATCGGGATGGTCGAGCGGTCGTCCTCAGGCTCCATGAGAAGGTAGACGACCTTCCATCCTGCAGCATCGTATGAGGTCTCGAGGTCTTCCCGGACCTCCATGACCTCCAAATCCTCGTCGAGGAAGTCCGTCAAATCGAATTCCGTTTCCAGGGACAAGGCGCCGACCAATGAAGCAAGGCTCACCAACACGGCCACCAGCAGTATGCTGAGTTGCTGAGAGCGTTGAACCGCCACAAGGCGCTCGCTGAACCGCGGCATTCGCAAGACCACCGCGTCCTGCTTTGCTCGTCGCGCATCGACCACCACATGGAGGGCGCCGACGACCACGGTGGAGGCCACAAAGGCGCACACGACGCCCAAGGCCAGCGCCACCCCGAAGGTCGCGATCGGCGGCAGAGGTGAGACCGCATTGGCGAGGAAGGCAGCCACCGTGGTGACCACGGCGAGCACGAGCGGCATCGCAAGGCCCGCACAGGCCTTCAACCAGGCATTCGCGGGATCGTCGTTCTCCTTTCTTGTGGAAAGGTACGCCCGCTGCAGGTGAATGGAATAGTCAATCCCGAGACCGAGCACCAGAGGAGCCACGGCCACCTCGAGGGCCGTGAATCGGGCACCAAACAAATTCAACAATCCGTAGGTCCAGATGAGCGCCACCGAGAGTCCCGCCAGCGGGAAGGCCACACCCTTCACGGAGCGAAAGGCCACGGCCAAGACCAGCACGACGACGAACAGGGCCAAGGCAATCAGAAGCGCCAAACCGTCGAAGGTGGATGCGTCGATGTCGTAGGAGATGAGGTCAAGGGACACCACGCCATAGGTAAGCAGGGACGTTTCGGACAGTGTTGCCAATTCATCCCGGAGTTGGTCCTGCAGGATTTCGCGCTCCGTGGTTTCGAGCGAAGGGTCGATGTCCAAGACCCAGAGCGTTGAGGAGGCCACCGGGGTTGCATCTCCTGTTCCGTCGGAAAGGAAAGCGCACACTGGATCGATGTCCAAGTCCTCCGAGAGCATGGCGTTCGCAGCGAAGGTCGCGGATGCGAGCAGGGCGTCATCGTCGGTCAGGGTGCAGGTCGTGCCCTCGTCCAACACAAGGTCAAGGAGATCTGCCCAATCGTTGACCGCTGACAGCGCCGTTCCATTGGCTTCCTCATCGAGGGCCACTTGCATCGCGGTCGGAGCCGTGGCCCATGCCACCACCACATCACCGCGCTCGGCCGAGGCCTGACGAAGGGTCGCTTCATCTTCCTCCATGGCTTTCAGATGCTCAAGGGTGAGGACGTTGGTGCCGTCGTCCGCCACGACGTGAACAAACATCGGACGGCGTTCTTCAGGAAAATTCTCGTGAATTCGTTCGTGTGCAACGAGGGCGTCGCTGTCCGGAGCAAAGCGGTCCAAGTCCGTGTCGAAGGCAGGCGGGCTGTTCACCAAGGAGACCATCAGTCCGGCCGTGATCAACCCGGCCAGAACGAGGATGGGCAAAGCCGCTTTCGCGAACCCCGGCGCCGCACGGTCGGCGAGGGCCTCTAGGCGCTCGACCTCCATCAGGTCCCCACCGTGCGCTTCGGTTCATAAGCGAAGAGGCAGACCGTGCTCAAAGGACTGCAATACAACCCGAAGGGTTGAAAGCGAGCCCTCAGGTCGAGGGACCGTTCCCATGCCGATTAAGGTGCTCTTCCGCGAAGGACAAGAACTCCGTATGCGTGTCGTGGGTGAGGGCCACACCGCCCTTCAGATGCTCCGTGAGCGCTTGAACAACCACGACAAAATCGAGTACGCCAACTACTTCCCAGGCCATCCCGACCTCGATGACCCAGAATTCTACATCCGCACCAAGGGCAAAGCAGACCCAGCCAGCGTGGTCAACGATTTGGTCTCCTCCATCGCCGCAGAATTCTCCGGCGCCACCCTCTGAGGAGGACGGTCGCGTGTCCGCGCCCGGACAAACTCATGCACAAGCCATCGGCTTGACCGGCTACGCCACCGACGCTGACGGCATCGGTGGGTTGGTCAAAACTCGAGTTGAGGACTTCCGCGTGGAGGAACTTTCAACCAAACTCAGCATGGATCAACGGGGTCGCTTCACGGTGGCCAAAATCACCTTGCGAAATTGGGAAACAAACCGTTTCATTGCTCGTTTGGCCAAGACGCTTGGCATTCCGAAAGAGCGAATTTTCTTCGCGGGAACGAAGGACAAGCGCGCCATTACCCGCCAGCTCTTCGTCATCGACGCGCCCTCAAACAAGGTCAGTGGCGTCGAAATGACCGACGTGGACATCGAAGTGCTTGGACGCACCCATCAGAAAATCGGATTCGGCAACCACCGCGGCAACCGGTTCACCATCACGGTCCGCGGTTGCGCCCATGCCGACGGCCGTCCGATGAGCGAAGAAGAAGCCATGACGGAAGTCGGCCGGATTCACGCCAACCTCGAGGAGACGCTTGGAGCGAATCGCTTCCCAAATTGGATTGGGCCCCAACGTTTTGGATCCGGACGACCGGTCACCGCCGAAGTGGGCCGTCATGTGATTGCGGGTCGATTTGACGAGGCCGTCATGACCTACCTCTCAATGCCCGGTTCGAGCGAAGCCCCTGACGTCGCCGCCTTCCGGAAACGTATTCGAGAGGAGGGCGTCAGCGAGGACGTCATCGAAGCATGCCCTGACTGGATGGATTTTGAGCGTCGCATGGCCTCCCATCTTCTGGAGAAACCAGACGATCATGTTGGGGCCTTCCGAAGGCTGCCAAACAACCTCCAACTGATGACGGTACACGCCCTCCAGTCGGTCGTGTTCAACCGCTCTCTTCACGCTCGCCTGGAAGAAGGGTTGCCCTTGTCCACCCCGGTGGAGGGTGACCTCGTTGGCCGCGTCGACGAGCGCGGACAACTGGAAGCCAAGGGCTGCGTGACCGTGCAAGACAGAACCGCTGACCGTATCGCAAGAAATTGCAAACTCGGACGCCTGACCGTCACCGGGCCCCTACCCGGTTCAGACGTCAGCACGTGCGATGGGCGTCCAGGGGACATTGAGTCCGGCGTGATGGAAAGCATGGGGATCAAGGACGCGACATGGACCGTTTCAGCCATCCCTCGTTTGTCCACCAAGGGGACCCGGCGAGCCCTTGTGACGGGCTTCAAGGAATTCACGTGGGAAACGGTCCCGAAGGCCAGTGAAGGCACGCTCGAAGGACGCTGGTCGGAAGGGCCCGGCGAGGGAGACCGGTGGCACCCAGAAGGTGCATGCATCAAATTCCGTTTCACGCTCTCAAGCGGTGCGTATGCGACCACGTTGCTTCGAGAATTCATGATGGCCCCGCTGGACCATCTCGGTTGACAGCAAAAAACCCGCTTCACGGCGAGTGTTGCGCACGCAGCAGCGACGGCGGCTCAAATGAGGCCCATCGAGATGACTTCGATTTCGCCCACGCCGTGGATTTCGGACATGCGGCCTTCGAACACGTCGGGGAGGCCTGGGCCGTCGTTCATCTTGACGTGAACTTGGACAAATCGGAGTCCGAAGGCGAGGGGCTTGATTTCAACCGCCTGGACGTCGTAGACGTCGTCGGCAAAACCACGGATGGTGTCCGCGATCATTTCCGGGTCGACGTCTTCGACCTCGGTGTGCGGGTTGACCTTGTACGTCATCACGACTTCGCCCATGATTTCACCTCAGGGTCCTTGGAATCCGCAGGACGGGCAGACGTACACGACGCCTTGGTTGCGCGCTCGGGGACTGCGGCCGATTGCATCGCCGCATCCCGGGCAGGGGAAGCTTGTCGAACCCTCTTGGGTCAGGGGAATTCCGGACGTGCTGCAGCTGGTTGCCCTCTCGCTCATCATACCACCTCGGATGTTCCGGCCACGGCTCACCCCTCTTTATGCTTCCTCAGTGGGACGATGGGGGCTCCATGACCCGCAATCGTCCGTGGCGGCCAGTGCTGACCACCAGCGCACCGTCACGGGCCCGGCACCATCCACGCTCCAACCGCACGGCATGCCCTGGACGGATTCGATGCACGTCGTCTCCCCACAGCAGCAAACCGACGATCCCTGAGCGGTCCCGAGCACACGCCGCAGCCATGGGACCCGTGTACTTTCGACCGACCACGTTTCGGGTCGGATAGCGTCGTAGGACGACGAGATCGAGTTCGGTCACGGGACGGTCAGGTTGCAAGTCGGAGATGGTCATTCTTCGCTGGCCCATGGCCAGACAACATCGCCTTTACCAATTTCAAGGTCATTGTCAGCCTCGACGGTGAACTTTGAAGCGCGTGGTGGTCGGCTCAACGTCGATGTTTTCACCGTTCAACCGCTCTCCAAGCGACGCCTCATAGCGTTCGGAGACCGGAGAGGTCGGTGCACCCCAAGGCTTGTGATTCCGGCAGATGAGGTACACCTCAGAAGATGAATTTCGACTGGCTTCAGGGGAGAAACGGCGCACTTTCGAGAAGTGAGGACGAACTTCTGCGATCAATTCCTCGACCCCAATGCCTTGGAACATTTTGGTCACGAAGCAGCCGCCGGCCGCGAGGCGCGGCAGGCCGAAATCAAACACCATGGCCACCAAGGACATGGCGACGGTTTGGTCGATGTCCCAATTCCCAGTGATGTCCGGGGAGATGTCCGATACGATGGCGTTGATCTCTCGACCGTCGAGCGCCTCGACCAGACGCGATTGAATCAAGGGGTCGGTGACGTCTCCGGTCAGCAGGGTGGCCCCGTCAACGGGTTGCGTGGCCATGAGGTCGATGCCGATGACCGTCCCAGATTCACCAACCAACTCCACCGCCACCTGAGCCCAGCCGCCGGGATGGCAGCCGACGTCCAGGACCACGTCGCCTTCGCGAAGAAGTTCAAACCGCTGTTGGATTTGCTTGAGCTTGAAGGCCGACCGCGCGCGGTAGCCCCCTGCCTTGGCCTGACGCCGCCAACTGTCGCGGCGGTGATTCTCGACCCAATGCTCTGCCATGAGGCTCAATTCCGCCTGCACGAGGGGCCGTCAAGAAGGCTCCCCCTCGTCATGTGTTCAACGAGGCTTCTTCACCACCGCCACCTTCGACCCGGCATGGGCGCAAGGCACCGAGGCCAATTTCTGGCTGGATTCTTGTTGTTCCTCGTCCTCTTGGGAAGTGCACCACACGCGGCTGCCCTGCGGATCGACGCGCTCAATGAAGCGGAGACCGTCAACGTCGAAGGGAGAACCACGGTCTTGGTCGAGGAAATGACGGCCACATGGTGCGCGACCTGTGCCGACATCGACCCCTACCTTGCCGAGGTCGCTGACCGGCATGGTTCACGGCTGGCGCTGGTGGCGCTGCATCCTTTGGACGGCCAAGACGGCGTGGCTACAAATGCCTCTGAAGCCCGTTTGGACCGGTGGCGAGCGGTGCATGAGGACCTGGGTCAGACACCTGCCTTCCTTGTTGAGGGCGAGGCTCCCTTGGTTGGACCGGAAGTATGGCCGGACGTCACCCGACGGATGCTTGAGCTTGAATCCGGGCGGGAGGCGAGATCTGACCTCGGAATTGAAGCCACACGCGACGGAGAGAACGTTCATCTGGAACTTCGTGCCCCCTGGCCAGAAGCAGGTGACCAACTCTCACTCATGCTGCTCGGGCACGATCGAACACCGCAGAAGTCTGGGGTGGAAGCCGTCCAAGGCAGCGAGTACGACCGCGTGTTGCTGGAACTCCATACCCTGGATGCACAGGGAGCCTGGTCGAGCGTGTGTGACGGAGCCTGCAAGCTCGTCCTGAACGGCACGATGGACGCCATGCTGACGTGGAGTCCCGATGAACCGTTCAGCGTGGTGTTGATCGATGAAACCGCGGATGCAAACCTCACGACCAGCACCACCCACAGCCGCGGTGCCGTGGAACTCGCCGTTCGCTCCTCGACCGTACAAACCAGTGTCGACCATCGCTGGGCGTTGGCGGCGGCCATGCTCGCCGGGGGTGTGGCGGTGGCCGCTTGGCCGAAGGATACGACGAAATCCGGAAGAAAGAATTCCGAAGAAGAATGAATCTTCCCGGAAATGCGATTCTTCTTCCACATTAGGGCATATTTCGACGCTGAGCGAGCAAACCTCTATATCTCGCCGTGCTGATGTAGTATCATGGAACAAAACGGTTGGGACGTGGTCTGGGAAGAAGGCTCGTCCAGTGAATACATCGTTGAATACGTGGTGGAGCACGGAACAGACCGATCTCGCCACTTGAGCTTCCTCCTTGCCGAGGACGCTGACGGGGTTCGTGAAGCCCTGATCGAAGAAATCCGCGCGGCCTACCCCGATGCAGGACATCTGGAGATTACGGTGGTCCGGCTTGAAGCCGTGGAAGAGCTTGCAGACCTGGCACACGAAGGCGACGCAATCCCCTGATCACGCTTCTTCGGACCGCCCTTGCACGCGAGGGGTCACATCCGCACGTGCCATGTCCACCCAAGCGTCGCTCTGGGTGGCCCTGAACATCCGAACAGAGGTCACGAGAACCAACACGTTGGCAAGGTGCGCCATGGTGCAGTATTGGCACAACTTTTCGATCTGAATTTCGTACGAAATCAACAGCAGGATGACGGGAATTCCGCCACCGCTGAAAAGCATCAACATCTGCAACATGCGGGTGCGACCTCGTGCATCGGGTTCTTTCTGAACCGTCATGGCTGCGAACAACAGCGCTGCAAAGACGCCCATGCCAAGCAGCCCCCATGGCAGTCCGATGATGGGCGCATACGCGTAGGTCTCGTGACCGATGACGTCGTCACACGAGAAGATGGAATCGCTGGCACAGAAGGACGTCGCCGTTCCCGTGATTTTCTCATGAATCCAGAAGGTGTGCGTGGAGATGATCAGCCCAGACAGGCAAATGAGCACCAACCCAGCGGTCATGCGACCACGAGGAGAAGCCAGGGAAGGCCAGATCGACAGGACCGGTTGAGCCAAACGGCCTCCGACGGGAAGCGTCAGCAGGAAGCCCACAAGCAGGGGCAGGGATTCGAGGCCAAGGATGAGGTTGGCATTCACGCAGCCACCACCGCCGCGAGATTTGCGACGGCCTCGGCGGCGTTTTCGTACCGAGCGGTGTTGTCGCTGTTCCATGCGACGATGCCATCGGGTTGAATGACGAAGTAGGTCGGGGTCCCTCGAATGCCCCAGTCGTCCATGGCGTCGAGGCTGAGGTCGTCCACGTATGGGAAGGCGTGAGGCGAACCGCTGCGAGCGTTGCAATCCTGTTGGCTGGCGCACGTGTAGCCCGAGGTCTTGTCGCGGAAGGCTTGAATTTCCTCGCGGGAGGAATCGTGCCCTTGGATGTTGAGTTCGGCCGCCACCGCAATGACCTGAACGTCTTCGTTGTCCCACTCTGGATTGTCAGCATCGAAGAAATCGTCCCAGTCACCAAGTTGATCGGCGGTGTTGAAACAATAGGGGCAATCTGTATCCAAGAATTCGATGATCATCCATTGCCCTGGTTGACCCTCTTCCCAACTTTCATCGATGTAGGATTCGAGGTTGAAGGCAACCCACCCATTGCCGTTGTAGGCCATGGATTGGAGTTCCGGGGCGCGGTCTCCGACGTCGGTTCCGGTGGCGATTGGATCTGCGGTCAAAGCGACCACCATCAATCCGGCCACCACCAACGTCGCGACCATCAACAACGGGCTGTCGGTGATGCCGGCGGCTTCGTCCTCATGCAAGCGCATGGGTCGAGGGAGCATGCGGGGGGATATCAATCCTGAGCACGACCGGATCAACCAACGATTTCCTTGAGAAGCAGATTCGCGGTGTGTCGCACCGCTTCCTCGCTTTGGCACGTCAGGGTGAATCCGGTGTCAAGAAGCCGTTCGATGGCCAACCGGGCCTTGGGAATGTCACCGGCCCAGCCGCGGTCCCCGCCCGTGTAGTCCATGTGCGCCTGCAGGCCCATCACTTCGATGACGATCTCACCAATGCGACGGACCGAACACGTGTCTTGGGTTCCGAGGTTCATCAGGGTCAGGGGTGCGTCGGTCTGTTCCATGACGTGCAACATCGCGTCCGCACAATCCTCAACCAACATGTACGACTTTTCTTGACGCCCGTCGCCCAGCACCTCCAGGCGCTCCGGCGTGGCGACGAGCTTGTGGATGAAATCGAAGATGACCCCGTGCGTGCCTCGTCCGCCGATGATGTTCGCGAAACGGAAAATCCACGCCCTGAAACCAAAGGTTCCGACGTAGGCCCCAATCAGCCCTTCACCCGCGGCTTTGCTCGCACCGTACAGGGAGATGGGAATGCATGGACCGTGCGTTTCGGGCGTGGGCAGCGGAGCGCCTTCGCCATAGACCACAGAGGAGGAAGCAAAGGCGATGCCCTTGACCTCGTGTTGTCGCATGGATTCGAGGACGTTGTAGGTCGCAATGGTGCCGTGTCGAAGGTCGGTGTCGGTCACGCGTGTGCCGAGGCGGATGTCCGGGTTCGCGGCGAGGTGGATGACCCGGTCAATGCCGGCAAAATGGGGAAGCGTCGCCTCAAAATCGGTCAGATCCACGACCTGCAACGTGATGCGACCGGCGTCGAGGTGATGGGCCAAGAACTCCTTCCGCCCGCTCGAGAGGTCGTCGAGGACGACCACGTCGTCACCGCGTTCGACCAGACGGTCCACCACGTGGGAACCGATGAAGCCCGCTCCACCTGTGACCAGCCAGCGCATGCCTAGGGCTGAAGCGCGTCAATGTTCATCCTTTCGTCCTGTCCATGGCCTTCAAGACCGTAGAGGTCAAGGACACGGATTGCCGAAAAGGCGGAGGGAACAGGATGCCCAAGACAAAGGAAAACATGAACGAAACGAAGGAAGAGGACACGACCAGCATGCTGGTCGGATACGTCCGAAGGAGTGGCGCCGGAGGGGCGCTGAAGGTGTCGATCGACATCGAGGCCATTCAGGCCTGCTCCACGTACACCACCAGCGACGGACGGGCTTACGCGCCCCTCGTCATCTCGCTGCGCGCCCTGCAGCGGGTTCTGGAAGGTGAGCGTGCGGTGACCACCATCAGCCAACTGGTTGATTGAGGCCCTGTGCTCGTTGCACTCAACGCCCATTGGCGCGGCCGACGTCCCATTGCTGCGGCAAGGGCGACGTCCACCCTTCGACCACCTATGGTCATCAATATGGACTAAATAGGACTTTGAAAGCCGTTGTAACGTGGCTGACCCTGCCTCAGAGAGGTTCCGCGTCATTGCGGGCATGCCGGTCTTCAACGAAGAGGAGACCATCGGTACCGTGGTGATGCGTGCCCTTGAGCACGTGGACGAGGTCATCTGCATCGACGACGGATCCTCCGACGCAAGCGCGCGCATTGCGGAGGCTTGCGGTGCCACCGTCATCCGCCACCGCGTGAACCGAGGCTACGGTGGCGCCCTCAAGACCCTCTTCAAGCATGCACGTCAAATGGACGTTGATGCCTTGGTGGTGCTGGACAGCGACGGACAGCACGACACCAACGACATCCCACGCTTGCTCAACCCCATCAAGGACGGAACGGCCGATTTCACCATCGGATCACGTTTCGTCGAGGGGGGCGGGGGCACCCACATGCCAGCCTACCGTCGGCTTGGGATTCGTGTCATCACCGCGACCTCGAACCTGAGCAACGAACTTGGCATCCGCGACACGCAGTCGGGATTCCGGGCCTTCTCGGCTCGCGCCTTGGACCGGCTTCGCTTTGATTCGGAAGGGATGGAACTCTCCTTGGAGATGCTCGAGGACGCCCAAGAGAAGCAACTCCACGTGAAGGAAGTCCCCACCATCATCCGGTACGACGTACCGAAGGGATCCAACTACACCGCGGTCTCCCACGGCTTCACGGTCCTTTCTTGGGCCATCATCTCGCTTTCCCAAAAGAAGCCGCTCCTTGTGCTCGGTCTTCCCGGCATGGGCCTGTTCGCGACCGGTGCAGCCATGGGATTGAACGTGGCGCAAAACGTGACCAGCACACTCGACACCTTCCTCGGCGATGGCCTCACTGCAATTTGGGTGGGCGTGCTCGGCCTCAGCCTGATGGCCGCCGGCCTCGTGCTCCAAGGCGTTCGCAGCCTTCTGCGCCACCTGATCGTCGAACACTTTGGCATCGATTGAAGCGGTTGAGGGCGTAGGTCCAAAACCCGAGTGACCATCCCGAAGCATGGTGGATGAGGACCTCCGGACGGAGACCCTTGCCGCCTTGAAGGGATTCAGAGACGTGGGCGACCGTGTCTCAAACCTGGCCAAAGAACGCATGCAGCGTGGATTCGAAGGCATGTACACCGCGGCCCTCACGTCGCCGAGGCTGGTGGTGGTCGTCTGCCTGATCGTGGCAGGAATGTTGGGGCAAGTCGGGTTGTCGTTCCAAGATCAAATCGACGACGACGTGGAAATCTTCCTTCCTGACGACGCTGAGTCCACCGACCTTCTCCTCGAAGTACGCGAGGAATGGTCCACGGACATCGCCATCGTCTACATCCAAACCGACAATGCAAGGTTGGGACAGGGCCTTGGTGACAACATCTCCGATGAGGCGGTCTTGAAGGAAATTTCATGGGTCGAAGGCGACGACGAAAACAAGAATTCTGGGGCCACCAGCCGGGGCATCGATTGGGACAAAAACGACCGAGGAAGGGAAGACGGAATCTTGTGGATTTTGTCGCCTGCCCAACTCATCAAGGAAGCCAATTCCGCCGACGGACGCTTCAACAACTCGATGTGTGAAAATGGTTTGCAATCCCGAATTCCAGTCAGCTTTGATTGCGACGTACCCGGGGGTGGAGCCTACGCGATTCCCGACCAAGACCGAATCGATGCCCTTGTGGACAACCTCGGTGGAGCCTTCACGGCCATGGTACGGGACACGAACGACCTCGATCCGACCGTGGACAGCGACCGTGACGGCGACCCGACCAACGACATGGACGGTGACGGTGTGTGGGACACGGCTGCAATTGTCATCGGTCTCAACCACGACTTGAACCGGACGGATTTCGTAGATTTCTCAGAACTACTTGCTCACATCCAGAAGGTCATCGACGACCGACCGGCAGACCTCAGCAGCACCGAGATGACCGTGACCGGCCTCACCAAGGTCCTCGAGGACATCAGCAGCGAGATTTACGAAGACTTGCTGAAGATGCTCCCTTATTCCATGCTGTTCACCATCGGCATCATCACGTGGCTCCACCGGTCCGCGAAGGTGGTCATCATCACCGGATTGCCCATCGTGATGGCGCTTGCCGTCACCTTCGGCAGCACCGTCCTGCTCGATTTGACCCTGACGCCCATGATCGTCGCCACCTTCCCGATCCTCATCGGGCTCGGGGTGGATTATGCCCTGCACATGGTCAACCGAGTCGAAGAACGGAGACGTCACCACATCGACGCTGCACACAGCGAAAACATGCTTCGACGACGACGAGGGGAGGATGAACATCCCGTCCCTGACCTGTGGGACATGGAACTGTACCGCACGTGCGTGCTGGAAATGACCCAATCCACGGGACTCGCGGTCCTCATTTCTGCCGTGACCACCGTCATCGGCTTCTCGGTCTTGATGGTTCCACAAATCGTCGCCGTCACCCCCATCCGGTCCGTTGGAGTCACCTTGGTCCTGGGAATCATTTCGACCCTGATTTTCAGCCTCCTGCTTGTCCCCACCCTCGCCTGGCTCTTGCGTTACAGCAGGAAATCAACGCCCTCGGCATGGGGTCAGGTCGGACGGGCTCCCGTCAAGCACTGGTATGCCGTGGTTGCCGTGGCCCTCCTCGTCACGGTCGTTGGTGTGGTGAACCTCGATGCCCTCTCGGAGCCCATCACGGGCAGCAGCGAAGCGCCAGACGACATTGACTCCCTCGAAGCCCTGGCCACCTATTCCTACCAATTCGACTCCGGACAAACGTCCTTGTTTGTCTTCGATGCGACCCTCCGGACCAACAACAACGGCACTGACAACATCCGGGACATTCCAGTGTTGGATGAAATCGACAGGATTGAGGCCATCGTTTCCCAAGTTGAAGCCACGAACACCACCAGCATCGTGCTCTTCCTGAAATCCATCCCCGTGACCGTGGAACTGACCGAGGGCGTGACCCTGTACGAGGGGAGCCTCTGGGACTTGCTGCACGAGCCATGCTGGGATTCTGACGATCCCCTCGAATGCCACCTCTGGCTTGCACTCGACGCATCTGGCCCTGAGGGCCGGGAAGGATTGCGTCGGGACATGGTCAGCGTCGTTTTTGACACGCTCAGTCCTGAGGTGCGCTCCATGCTGCTCAACGAGGCAGGGACCAAAGCGCTCGTGTACGTCGATCAGCCTTACATGAACCTCAACGATGCAGAAGTCCTTCGTGACGAAATCGATGGCGTACTCTCGGAGGAGAATCAACTTCAGGACACGCGATCGTCACGTCTGACTGGAGGACTTCCGGTCTCTTTGGACATCAACCAAGGCATCCATGAGACCCAATCGAGGACGACCATCCTGACCATGTTGGTCTTGACCCTCTTCCTGATGCTGATGTTCCGCAGCCCTCGCATTGGGATCTATACGATGGTCCCCGTAGCCGTGGTCATCCTTTGGCAACCGCTGATGATGAGAAGCGGAGACGTCAACGTGAACATCTTCACCGCCATGATCGGCACCATCGTGTTCGGTATTGGTGTGGACGACGCCATCCACATGATGCACCGCATTCAGGAGGAAGGTGAAACTCCAACGGGGCTTGCGACCTCAATCGAATCCACTGGCCACACCATCTTTGAGACCTCGATCACCACCATCGCTGGCATTTCAGCAGGCTTCCTTGCCGCTTTCCCAGGCCTTGAGAACTTCTTCGGCATCATGGCTGCGCTGATCGCCGCGGCTTTCCTGACCAGTTGCTTCCTGCTGCCGGCCCTTTTGGCCGGGGAACGTGACATCATCTCCCTCGTGCGTCATCGGAAACGGGCCGTTGATTTCGGCGAGGGCGTGGTCACTTCTGAGCACATGACGGCCTTGGATGCCGTGCTGGAATGAGGCGGAGGGAGCGGGGAGTAAGCCCCTTTCTGTTCCCGTAAAACGGTGACTGCATTCAACTGTGCACCCTACCCGCCCCTCGGCGTGCCGCGTCGTCAGGGCTGTCTGGGCTTGCTCCCATGGGGTTGCTCGTCTCATCGACCACGTGGAAACCTCCGTCCTTCGACATCATCGTTCACCACGCATCGTTCGTTTCTGCTGCATTGACCTGACCGTCTCCGGTCTGCCGCTTATGCGGCCCATGTGCACCGTGGAGAGGGGACTTTCCTCAGAGTCTGGCTCTGTCAGCAGTCCTCCCACTCCCTCCGAGATTGGGTGGCGTCGCTTCCCACTTGAACGCATCCCTTCAGGAGCGCTCTTTGGACAAACGGAAGGCCACGATGCCGATCAGGGCCACCACGACCAGCACGAGGATGCTTCCCACCCCGCCAGCAGGGCCTCCAAAGACACCCTGGCCCTGGGCGGCACCTATCAGGTGTGTGTCGCCCACGAAGGTCGTGCCGTCCACGATGATGTATTCGAAACGAACGGGGCCCTCGTCGAGGGGCACCCAACTGCCGTTCTGAACGCCACGTTCACCCGCAGCGATGTTGATCGATCGGGCGTCAAGACGCGTCCTACCGCCGTCGGCTTCAACGACTTCAACGATGATTTGCACGTCACCAGGGCCCCGCCCAAGGTTCAGGACGGAATACGACCACTCGATTTCCCCGCCTTTGATGGGATTGACGAGGGTTTCGTCAGGCACGCCGTCAAAGGCGACCTCGGCAACGCGTTGTTCGAGCAACCACACGGCCAAGGGGTCCGCCAAGGAATTGCCGAACGTGTCGACGGATTGCCCCGAGAGGTCCTCACCTTCGACCCACACGCGAAGCTCAAGCCGTTGCGTGCGAACGTCTTCTGGAAGGGCAGCGTTGAGGTCAATGATGGCCCGAAGAGGAAGGTCCTCGCCGCTGGAACGCGCACCGCGGAGGGTCATCGGCTCCAAGCCTTCACCAAGCACCTCACCGGCGAGTCCGAAACCGCTGACCATGACGCGCCATCCCAAGTGAACCTCGCCCAGGCCGATGTCCTCGTTGACGCGAACGTCAACGGTCAGTGCGTCCCAGTCAGACTCCGGCAAAGGTGCTCCAAGCGCTGGGGCCGTCAAGGCGTTGACGCGTGGTGGTTCGGTATCGACCATGAAGCGCCGAACCACGTCGTCCGCGCCGCGGTGGACCGCTCCGTCAGGGGCATCCACAATGCGAACGAGGAGGCCTTGGCTCCCTGCTTCGTCAGGCACTCCGAGTTCCAAATCAAAGGAACCGTTGACGGTGGTCCCGTTCTGCAATTCCGAGCCCAATGAGGCTTCGACATGAAGCGGATGAAGCACGGTTCTACCGGACCGTGCCCATGCGAAAGAGGAGGACACCTGAAGTTCTGCACCGGGTCGGAGTTGGGCCTGCGACTCGCCAAGAACCGTACCGTCCAGTTGCACGACAAGGGACGCTGCATCGAGCATCAGTTCACTTGACGCCCTCCATCGCAATCCGTCCAAACGGTCGGAGGAGAATTGACCACCACGGTCCTCAACGGTCACGGAAGGCGTACGAGCGGTCGTGCTCGGATCAAAGCCCCAATCGAGGCGCATGTCAATTCGCAGGAAACCGTCGTCGCTGAAAGGTGTGAGAGCAGGGGAACCTTCCATCCTGCAGTCGAGCACGGTGAGGAAGGGATGCGCCTCAGTGCATCCGTCCTCATCGGTCCATTCGATGACCAGACCGTCGTTTCGTTCAAGGTCGAGATCCACCGTCACCACGGCCAAATCCTGCAACCCGTTACCGTCTCCGAGCGGAACCGAAAGCGTCACCACTTCGCTTGGATGGAGCCACGCGGGGGAAGGCACGGACCACGAAGCGGAGGCATCATCGCCCACAGAAGGAGCGGCGTCTGACCGCACTTGCACGATGGACATCGGAACGGAGCGGTTACCGGCGTCGAGCAACACGTTCCCTGCTTGGTCGGCAATGCTGTACCAGAAGGCGTACCAGCCACCGAGCGGTGCGCGCGATGCGTCGAGCGAGAAGGCGTAGGTCCCTTGCAAATCGGTCAGGTTTTCTGGTACGAGGACGCTCTGAAGGTTGGGCTCACCGGCATCGATGATGCCGTCGCCGTTGAGGTCGTCCACCCAGGAACGCCAGAGGTGGACCTCGCCGCTCGACGGGAGACGAGGCCGGTCACCGATGAGGAGGCTGTGCTCATGGGCATCGTCCGCCTCAAGGTGCGCCGTCGCGCCGGTCGACGATGAGAGCAGCAACGGAGCGACTCCGTCAAGTCCGAAGGTCTTCGATGAATCCACCGCGTCCACACGGTCTTGACCTCGCAAGGGCTCGATGTCGATGCGCACTTCGACCTCTGGAACGAAGCTCGGTGCTGTGAAGGGGAAGGATGCGTGCCCGTCGTCCAGCGACGATGTGGACCCAATGTCCACGCCGTTCAACCGCGCACGAACAAGCACGTCACCGCTTCGAGGACGGGCCGCGTCCGGCAGGTCTTCGAAACCGACCTGAATGTGGATGGTCCCGACATCGCCCGGGGCAATCCAAGGTTCACTGGGATGCGCACGGAAGCCACTGGAGGTCTCAATCCACCAGTCTTCGAGCCCGACGTCGGGCTCGATGCCCATGGAGGCACCGGCCCCAAAGGTGCGCGAAGCGGGAAGCATGGGCCCGGCTGGTGAGACCAAAGAAATCGAGAACACGGCGCTTGGCTCGTCAGACCAACTGACCGGAATTTGGAAGGCTGCATCCACCCAAGCCATTGGTCCTGTACCACCAATGGCCACGTGGCCGTCGGCCTCGGTGCTGCTCCACACCAAGGCTTCACCGCTTTTGCTGCAACCGTTCAGTTCATCTCCGGCCAAGGGCAAGGACGCCACGGAACAGGTGATCTCCGCCGCACCACCGGGTGCATGGAGAACCAAGCGAACGTCCCATCCTTGAGTTCGCATGTCGTTCGCGAAGGTGGTGGTCCCCAAGCGCGTGGCATCAAAGGTGGCGTTGAAGCGATACCAGTCTGTACCGGGGACCATGGTGTCCACGTCTGGTGTCATGGAGAGGCCAACCACTTCCACGGAGGAGGTCGTGCGCAAATCATCGACGGTGAACTCGACCGCCCCCGGTGCTGAAAGAGCAACTGGGAGGGCCACTGTGCGAACCCCATTGCTCGGAAGCGCCTCGCCGAGGGCTCCGTTCAACGCCACCACCAACGGATGGCCAGGCACCAGTGAGGTTGACATCACGCCGTCATAAGGAGCAAAGATGCCTCCCGCAACCAGACCGATGTTCGCATTTCCGGGACCTGAAAAGACCGCTTCGACCTCAACAAAATCCAGCCCGCTGGGACCCGCATCACGTTTCCCATTCAGTCCGGAGTTAAGCGAATTCAAATCCGTGGCAGAAAGCCGAACTTCCCCGTTGACCAAGGAGGGATACACGTCGATCGCAGGAACGACGGTGGCGCCGCCCACACGCAAGGCCATGTCCAGTCGGTTGGTGGAGCCGGACAGCACGTCAACCACCATGGCAAAGGCATCGACCCCATCGGCCGGCAGAAGGAATGGTACGGCGACTTCAGAGCCACCGACCATCGTCCCCTCAGCCCATTGGTCACCGTTCATCAGGCGATCTTGAAGTCCGAGCCGTCCATGCGCGGCGTCCACGAGACCCCACTCGCCATTCCCGTCACCACCGATGTCCACCATGGCCCCGCTCGGCGCGGGTGATGGAAGCAAGTCCACTTCGAAATGCGTCATCGTCCACAGGTTGCTCCCCGGCGCCGTTCGAATGCGAAGTTCGGCCGTGTGGGCGATGGAATCGAAGACGTTCAGTCCTCCACCGCCCTGAATTTCAGTCCATGCGCCACCGTCAAGCCGCACTTCGAGGACACCGTTGGTCATGTCACAGGAATTCCGAATCGCTCCTATGCCCGAACGGTGGGTGGTGAGAGGACTGGTAAAGGTCGTCGAGGATGCAAAGGTACCGGAATTGAGGTTGAACGTGCCCGTGATCTCAGGACCGTTGCCGGACGAATCGGTCCATGTCGCGAGGGGGAGCAGTTCGAGCTCATGCAGCATCCGGCCACCGTAGGCGATGCTGCCGACCATAGGACCACCTTCCGTGCCCTCTTCGAAGGCCAAATGCAGCCGCAGCAAGGGTCGCTCTGTGGCGTCAATCGCGCCGAGGTCCATCGTGGTGACCGCCAAGTCGGTAAAACCGGGAATCGGCGTGCCGGTCTGGGCGTCGAGCACGGTCGCCTCGAGGACCGCCCCCGCAGGAATGGATGCATCGAGCATCAATCGGCCGTGAGGCGCACCGTCAACCGTCGGACCAAACGGTGCTGAGGTCCACGTCCCTTCGCCCGATCCCGTGACGCCGCCGCTGGGCTGGATGCGAACATCGTCGATGTTCCAGCCCGTGTAATGGACGGACCCATCGGTGGTGCCCATTCCAAAACGAACGGCAAAATTCGGGTTGGAAGCAACGTAATTCGAAATGTCAAACGTTTGCATGCTGAACGAGTTGTCGTTGATGTTCGATCCCGGATTGGCCCAAATTTGAACCCAGTTCCCTTGGGCATTTTTGGCTTGGATGTAGGCATGGTCCCAGTAGTTGTTTTCGACCGCAAGACGGCGCATGAAGGTCAATTCCCATGTCCCAGCACACCCGTTGCATGCGATGTCCGGCGACGTCGCCCAGTAGGTGGTCGTCATGTATGGGTAATTTCCGTCGTAGGTGTACAGGGCATTCTGGCCGGAGTACACTCCACTGTTGGATCCGAGGGTCGAATCGAAGCCTCGTTTCCAGACGTTGTTTCCTCCAAGGGTCCACCCGTGATTGGGGTCTTCAAAGTCCCAAAACGCTCCATCGGGCAAGATCGTCAAGGCGCTGCCGTTGACGTCCATGCCTTCGTAAACGGCCCCTGAAGCGTCGAAATCCGAAGCTCCGTCGAGCGCGGCCCCTGTGCTTCGTCCGAGGGCGGCTGCCTCCAAGGTCAGGTCAACACGTGAGATGGAACGCCCGTCATCGACGTCCACTTGCACGCGGTCGTCTTGACCTCCGTCGGCACCTCCGATGACGATGGTCGATGCCGTTCCAAGTGCCGTACTGACCTCTTGGGAAGGGAGCGAAGCCGGTGCAGCAGGAGCCCACGGCATGGAGACCATGAGGAGCACCAGCAGCAGTGCTGCATAGCGTCCTCTCGGGGCCATGCTTTTCCACCATCTTCCTCGCCATTGAATGCTTCGGACCACCACGATGGACCCGCATAGCCTTTGGACTGGGCCGGTCGACCGTGCCTCATGTCCATCGACGAAGCGAAGCGCTTGGCGGGAATTGCGGCGTGCAACGAGGTCAAAAGCGGCATGAAGTTGGGCTTGGGCACCGGTTCCACCGTCCACCACACCATCGTTGAACTCGCTCGACGTTACCACGAAGAAGGACTCGACGTGATTGGCGTTCCGACCAGTTTGGCCACGCATGCATTGGCCACAGAACTTGGCCTACCGTTGGTGGAACTCGACGACGTTGATGGACTGGATTTGGTCATCGACGGCGCTGACGAGGTGGATGCCACATTCCAACTGATCAAGGGCGGTGGCGCCGCCTTGCTCCGTGAGAAACTCGTGGCGCAGTCGTCTGGCGCGATGGTGGTCGTCGCCGACGACAGAAAGATGGTTGACGTGTTGGGAGCCTTTCCTCTACCCATCGAGATCACGCCTTTCGCTCACGGCACGACGCGAACGGCCATCGCCAACCTTCTCGGGTGTGACGCAATCTTGCGGATGGACGGAGGGCAGCCCTTGGTGACCGACAATGGAAACCACATCATCGATGCCCATACGGGACCCACGATGAGCGACCCCGCGGCCGTGGAATCCTCACTCCTGGCCTTGGCCGGCGTGGTCCAGGTCGGCCTGTTCATCGACATGTGCGACGTGGTGCACCTCGCTGGAGCGTCCGGGGCCGAGCGCTTGGTTCGACCCGGCGGGCGTCTGTGAAGCGCCTGCCGTGGTGATTAAATACGGGCGTCAGGAGCGCGCAGTGGGCCTGTAGCTTAGTCAGGTAGAGCGACGGACTCTTAATCCGTCGGTCGCGGGTTCGAACCCCGTCAGGCCCGCTTCTTCACGACCTCCTCCGGTTCCTTCGGTGGTCATGTTCAAATGGCGAGTGAGGCAGGCACGGCCGGGATTCCCATGAAAACGACCTACATCGGGGCGGTTCAATCGGGCGATCATGACGGCGAACAGGTCACCCTCAAAGGATGGGTGAAGCGAAGCCGTGGCAACAACAACCTCCGCTTCATCGTGCTTCGTGATTCCACCGGCACCGTTCAGTGTGTTGTGAAGCGCAACGTTGTGGGTGATGAAGCCTTTACGTCCCTGAGTGAAGCCCTCATCGAATCCTCGATGGAACTTGTCGGTGAAGTGAAGGTCGACGAACGGGCCCAAGGCGGACACGAGATCAGCGTCGCCTCTGGAACCGTCGTGGGAGGCGTCAACCCAGAGCGTCCCTTTCCGATCACCGAATCCGCCATGGCAGCGGCGGACGGCGGGGAAACCGAGTTCCTTCTCGACCACCGTCACCTGTACCTCCGTACGTCACGCATGACCACCATGCTGCAAATCCGCTCCTCCGTGTTCGGCGCGATTCACGGCTACTTCCGAGACCTGGACTTCGTCGAGTACCAGGCACCGAACTTTGTTGCAGGTGCGGTCGAAGGGGGGTCAACCCTCTTCGAAGTGCCTTATTTCGGGAAGAAAGCATACCTGACACAGTCTTGGCAACTCTACGCAGAAGCGGCGATGCCTGCCTTGGAGCGCCTGTACACCATCGCGCCGTCCTTCCGCGCAGAGAAGAGCCGTACACGGCGGCATCTGACGGAGTTCTGGCACGCAGAGATGGAGTTGGCATGGGCGACCAACGACGAGATCATGACCCACGGCGAAGGCGTGGTCCGCCGCATTGCCAAGACCTTGCTTGATGAGCGCAGCGATGAACTCGCCAGTCTGGACCGCGACCTCGACCTCGTGGCACGCTATGCCGACAATCCCTACCCTCGCATGCGGTACGACGAAGCCGTCGAAACGCTCCAAGGCATGGGCGTGGACGTCGAATGGGGACAGGATTTGGATTACAGCAAAGAGAAGGTGCTGACCGCGGACTTCGACGTGCCCCACTTCTTGACGCATTACCCCAAGGTGGCCAAGCCCTTCTATCACCGCCAAGATCCGGACGACGACGCCTACGTCCTGTGCCACGACCTGCTGGCACCGGAGGGTTACGGCGAGATCATCGGCGGTGGAGAGCGCACCTGGTCAGAAGAGGAAATCCTCGCCCGCATCGATGAAGAGAACGTGCCTCGGGAACCGTACCAGTTCTACATCGACACGCGCGCGTACGGCGGTGTCCCGCACGGCGGTTTCGGACTTGGAGTGGACCGTGTGGTCAGCTGGCTCTCTGGCGCGGACCACATCCGTGAAGTCATCCCCTTCCCGCGCGACTCAAGGCGCGTCACGCCCTGATCACACCAAGGGCAAGTCGAGGCCCTCAAGATCCACGTGGTCTTCATCGCCCTTTGCCACTGCACCGGTTTTGCCCCGTCGTTCGGTGAGCACGCCTGCCGTGGACCCCTCCGCTTTTGGTGAAGCAGGGCCTCGTGGCACAAGCAGCACGAGAAGCATCACCACCACCAGAAGGGTGACCGCCAAGACCAGCACGTCTGCAAAACCTCGCAAGCCAAGGCGGGGTTGCGCCACCAGCGTCGCAAGCCCCAACAAGGCAAGCACCACCAACAAAGGCCACGCGGCGTTTCTCCGTCGTGACCCACCTTCGCGGCTGTCCATGGGGGGAAAAGCACCACGCTGTTGATGAACCCGCCCCAACCTGTTGGTCCTATGAGCGCCACTTCTGGATGGTTGATGACCGCGGTGGCTCCTTGGGGAGAGAACGCTGAAGACGCCTTGGATCAGGCCCTGGTCGACCTCGGCTTGGGTGACGTACGCTACGTGCCCATGCAGGGCGCCATGCTGCCGCTCGGATTCCAAGCCATTCCGCCACGACCCCTGCCCATGGGATCCCTCGTGGAATGCCACGTGGCGAGCGCCTACGCATGGAACGGCTCCAGCGCTTGTGCTGGCGTGGCGTATGCGATGGCGCGAACCCCCGAAGGCGAACCGTGCACCGTCGTGGCCACCATCACCACGGCCACTGATTTCGAGGAAACAACGCTCCTGCTTCGTCGCAACCTTCAGCGTAGGCTGGCTTCGCGGGACCTCGAGGTCGAATCCTTCGACCTCGCGGTCGACGAAGTGACGGCGGGTCGAGACCACCACGGGGTGGCGGTGGCGGCCCTCATCCTGCCAGATTCGTTGTCCAACCTTGGCAATCAGCGCACTGGTCCGGTTCGCAAATCCATGACGCGAAGCGCTCAGGAGGCCATCGATGCTGCACAACGACGCGTGGACACCAAAGCCCCTGCCGCGCGAGCAATGCGCCCCGGAAGCAGGACCGATTTCAGTCTGTGAGTGGATACAGTGGACGACGTCTGGCTCGTCGCTCGGTGCCCGGTGTGTTCGCGCTGCCATGGTGCCCGCGGCGCTGCACACCGGTGCCCGCATTGTGGCCATCGAAACCCCACGCCCATGGAAGTCGTGGATCGTGCGTTGTCCGCCGCCGAATTGCAAGTGCTGGTGACCTTGGCCAACACCCCGGAAGAATTGCGGGATGAACTCCGAAAGCGCATGGGAAAGACGCGGGTTCAGCACAACCACGGTGAGGAGGACTCACCCAAAATCTGGTATTCCGCACTGCGCGAGGCAGCGAACGAAGATGGACAGGTCACGGCAGAGGCGCTGTCTCAAGCCCTTCGGCGTCGTTCATCGAAAGCCCCTGTCCCAGAGGTCATTGAACATGCAATGGCGACCGGTCTCCTGTTTGAAGAGGAAAAGGACCTCTGGTGCTTGATGGGTGAACAACGGTCAGGTTGAAGACGAGAAGCGTGAGCGCCCCTCAAGGGCACGTGGTGTAGCTTGGCCTATCATCGGGCGTTTGGGACGCCTGGACCCAGGTTCAAATCCTGGCGCGCCCACCTGTTTGCACAGAGCGATCGATGGCGTGCGCCAGCATCCAGGCCAGCGGCATGAACCAAAGAAAACCATAGGGCAGTGGGCCGAACACAGCTCCAAGCCCGGCCACCCATCCGCCAAGGTATGCGACCAAGGCGAACATCAGCGGCAAGCGACCTGGGCCGGAAGCCAATGAGGAGAAGGCTCGCCCGTGATGTTCCCGGACAAACATCGCCCCGACACCGAAAAAGAAGCGAATAGGTCGGATGCCCGAAGTCTCGTCACCGTAGACCGGACGGACGGGATGGAATCCAACGGGTATCCGATGGCGGGACCATCGGATGAATCGGTGATTGACGTATCCATAACCGGGCCACACAGGGTCGCCCTTCGTGCGATCAAGCACCTCTTTGCGTAAGACGATGAAACCGCATTGTGCATCGCTGACACGGCGTCCAGAAGCCAGCGTGGTCAACACCGCGAGACCACGGTTCGCCCAACGGCGAAGCAAGGGCATGGTCGCGTTGACCTCCGGGTGAGCCAACCGGTCACCCTTGACCACGTCGACGTTCGCGGCCTTAAGATGCCGACAGAGCGGGAGCAAGTCTGCCCCGTCCATCTGTGCATCGCCGTCCATCACGGCCACGAGGTCGTTGTGATCCAACCGTTCCAGCAGGTGTTCGAAGCCAAGGGCTACCGCCCCACCGACGCCCGTCCCGCCGGAGTTCAGGACAACAAGTTCCGCATGATGTCCAATGGCTTGCGCTGCCTTCGCGGTACCGTCGCTCGAGCCATCGTCAACGAGGACGACAAGATCGACCTCGGATGGAAGGTTGCCCAGAGCTCTTCCAATGTGCTGGACCTCGTCCTTTGCGGGCATCACCACC
>MDSV01141844.1_pt1 | contig 28302 bp, 25 predicted proteins | sample 810851 | NCBI WGS metagenome assembly MDSV01 (sample SAMN05326640, study PRJNA326480) | marine metagenome | isolation source: seawater | place: Atlantic Ocean: North East | collected 2012 | reverse complement strand
CTCACCTCAAAACTAGTTCTTCCTATAGAGCCGTAGTAGACCACTACGTTGATAGGCTGGATGTGGAAGCGTGGTAACACGTGAAGCTGACCAGTACTAATAGCTCAATTGGCTTGATTTATGCACTGAAAATAATTTTTAGTATTTATAGATATTTTCTTTTTTATCTGAAGTTAAAGAAAAAATTTTCTTCTTTTTGAAACCTAACTTAGTCAAATCTTCTTTTGTAAAAAAGAAGTGTGACTGACTATAAATTTCATCCATGTAAGTAAAGTATCTCATTTCAATTAATCCATTTTTTGTTAAGCGAAAAACATTATATTTACTTTCTTTTAAAAAATGAAAAACTTCTTTGAGTGTAGCATTAAAATTTTTCCAACCTGAGCTGTATTCAAAATATCCAGATAAATTACTTCGTTTAATTGATTTCTTCAGTCCAAAAATTATATCTCTTTCGCTTCCCTCAGCATCGATCTTGATTAAAATTTTTTTACTCATTAGTTCATTTTTTTTTAAAAAAAAATCTAATGAAATTAATTTTAATTTTTTTTTAGAATAGTTTTTTTGAATTGATGGATTATAATCTCTTCTAACAGCTAAGCTTGATAGTTCAGGCCTTTTTTTATAGATATAAGCAATTTTTTTAGTGTTAAATTTATGGAGACCACAATTTATCAAGATTAAGTTTTTTTTTCTTATTTTTGATTTAAAATTTAAATCAAAACCATATACTTTTATTTTTTTATTTCTTTTTAAAATATTTTTAGTTATTAAACCTTTGTAAAACCCAACATCTATAAATACTTGAAAGTTTTTTGATATTTTATTTAATAGTTTGAATTCCCCGTTATTTTTAGGAGACCCACAGTAGTATCCCATTTCAGTTAAAGCAGCTTTGTGTCTTTGAATAAATTTCATAAATTATAATAATCTTCGTATACTCGGTATTGTGTTATTTTTTTATTTTTTAAACCAAAAGAAATTTTCTTATCAAATTTTTTTGAATATTCAGGATCTACATGATAAATCAAGTTATCCAATCCATCTTTGGATGAAACAGTTGTTGCTCCCCCAAACCTAGGATTTATTTCAATAATTTTAATTTTACCTTTTTTATCTATTAAAGCTTGCAAAACTATTGTGTGGGAAATTTTGATTTTTTTTAATATTTTTAAAAATTTATCATATATTTTTTTATTTCTTAAGATTGTTGTAATTTTTGACTCACCATCAATTATAACATCTCTTGTCCTTACTCTATAATCTCTAAGTTTTGACCTTTCATCATATACTGCATCTACACTTACTTCGTATCCATCCTCAAATATTTGAACAAGTGGAAACTTAAATAGCTTCATTTTATTTTTTAAAACTTTATCGCTTTTAAAATTTATAATAATTTTTGGACCTTTATCTGCTGAAAATCTTTCTTTTATAATAATTTTTTTATTTTTCAATTTTTTTTGAATTTCTTTAAATTTTAAAAAGGAATCTATTGCTGTCAAATTATTTTTCTTAAGAAATTTAAAAAATAAGAACTTGTCTTGAAAAATTTTTATAATTTTAAAATCAGATATTAGTACATCAATATTATTTTTTTTAAAAATTCCTTTATTTTTTGCCCAAAACTGTAAATCAATATCAGATGTAGGCAAAATATAATTTATATTTCTTAATTTACAGCCAGATATAATTTTACTAAGATTTTTTTTAGATGATTTCGGGGTTATCCAAACATTGCTCAAATAATTAAAATGTTTATCTTTACTCATATTGCCAATATATACTTTGCTATTAGAAGAGTATTTTTTCCATTTCGTGGAAATAAATTTATATAGAGGAAACTTTACTGGAGTAAAGCTTTGGATTAAAATATTTTTTTCATATGGATGAGAAAAAAAAATTTTTTCTTTTAATATCTCTCTACTATAAGTACCATTTCTAAAAATAAGGTCTATAAAAGACAAATTGTTGAGCTTGGAATCTGATCCTTCTAATTGAAATTTTTCATTTCTATAACTAAAAAACCTATGATGTATATTTTTTGATCTAAAATCTTTTAGATAACTTTTAACACCATCAGTAGACAAAACTTCATTAGCTTTATTTGCTATCGCTAGATCTTCAATTAGTTTTTCTTTTTTTTCATCAATGTTAAAACTTGATGATAAATCCATTTTAATTTTAATGTTAAAAAATTTTTTTCCTAAATTTATTATCGCTAAATTTAAATCAATAAGTTTTTCATAATCTTTATTTAAAACATCTTCAACTTCTGGAAAGTATTTATTAAAATATTTAGAATTTTTGTAATTAAAATATATAGTTTTAATAATTCTATTTTTATTTTTTTTGGGTTCATGAAGCAAGACTTCATTAATTTTTTGGAAAAAATTTCCTTTATTTTGAGTTGGAATGCTTAAATATTCTTGTCCCTTGGTAGTAGAAATTATATTTCTTGATTGCCAAGATCTTTTTTCAAATTGAATATCGTCTAAAAAAATTATTTTATCTGCAAATAACATAGATGCAAAATAACCAGAATAAGGAAAAAATGTTGGTTGTGTTATGATTATCTTCATAATTCAGTTTTTTAAGTTAAGTACTAAAATATTTTCATGTAGGTCTGAATTGCTTGAAAAAGTGTAATCTTTTGTGACATTTTTCTCTACAAATTTAATAATCTTAATTATATCTGGATAGAAGTTTTTCTTGTTTTTCCAGTCAGGAAAACTTGTTAAAAAGTTCATTATAAAAATTCCCTTACTTAATTTTTTAAGTTTTTTTAGTAAAGTAAAAATGTATAAATACATCTCCTTATCTGATAAGCTTGATTTAATAGTAAAAATTCCATTTAAAATTATTACATCATATTTTTTCAATTTTATTTTTTTTTGCAAAATATCTAAGCAATAATATTTATTTTTTTTAAATTTCTTTTTACAAAAATTAATTGCTTTTTTTGATGTGTCTATTCCTTCGTAGGAAAAATTTAATTTTTTCCTTTTTAAAAATATGAATAAATCAGACAATCCACAACCAAAATCAAATATTGAAACTTTCTTTTGGTAATTAAATTTTATCTGATTATAAATTTTTAAAAATCTTTTGTTGTTATCTTTTTTTGATTTCCAATCTAAACCTTTAGTCGTTAAACCATAAATATTGATTTTATTATTATAATGTTCGATAATTTTTAAGTAAGCTTTTTTATCAATAGTTTTCACTTTAATTAAACCCTCTTATATTTAAACATATTTAAAATTTCAGGTGGGACACCAACTTTTAATTTGCTTTTTTTATATATATTCTCAATGTCTTTATAAAACATTTCTTTGACTGGCTCTTTCCAGTTGGCCATTGGAAATTCTAATTGATGTTGATATGCAGCAGAAAAAATATGTTTTACTGCTTTCTCAATTCCTTCTTTCTTAGTCATTGTAAACAAAGGTTTTCTTTCAGGAAAAAAATCTTTAGGTACTAATATTTGTTTTTTATTTAAAACCATGTTCGCAACGGCTTTACCGATTAGAGGTGAAAGTGTAATTCCATCTCTTTTTGTACCTGAAGCTATCCACAATCCTTTAATTGAAGTTGGTCCAATGATTGGAAAAGAATCAAGCGATGTTGGTCTGTGTCCTACATGAATTTTCATAATCTTCATGTCATGATGGTCACTATTAAATTCTTTAACAAATGAATTTTGTAATCCTGTAATGCTAGAGATTATAGGATTATTTAAAGGAATATGAGAAACTCTATTAGTTGCCCCAACATATAAATTATTTGAGCTCAACGGAACAACATGAAGACCGCATGCAAGTCCTCTATTAGGAGTTCTAATCACAAATTCAGGAGCTACTAACTTTTCCTTAGATGCTAAAAAGGCTACTCCACTTCCATAGAAGATTTTTGGTATTTTATTCTTAATCTTTTTTATTTGATTTATTAAGTTTTGTGCATAAGCCCCTGAGGCTAAAATAATATTTTCCGACAAGTATTTTTTTCCTTTGTTGTCAGTGAGTTCTTTTAAGTTATTCTTTTGAATGCTAATTTTTGTGATGTATGCATCAAACATATTTACATTTTTTTTATTTTTAAAGATATAGTCATAACTGCTCATCAAAGAATTAGAAGAAATCGAATTTTCATTAGGTATAAATATTGATTGTAAAGATCTATTTCTTTCATAAGGTTTATATCCTTTAATTTTTGAATTTTTTATAAATTCAAATTTTTCATTATATTTTTTAAGTCCTGTGACTATTGAACTGAAATTTTTATCATCTAAATCATCAGCACTAGAATTATTTAGTACCACTGTTCCTTTTCTAATTTTTAATTTGATTTTTGATTGGTTATTTAAATTTTTAACATGATTAGCCCATAGTTTTTTAGACGCAAGTAACATTTCAAATTTTTTTCTTCCTTGAATTGAAGAAAAGGAGTCATACTCAATTTCACCAAAAACATTTAACATTAAACCGGCAGCACTTGTTGCAGATCCTTCTCTGTTTTTAGGTCCAACAATAGCTATCTTAAATTTTTTTTCTTTATTTATAATTTCAAAAGCTATCGAACTAGCAACTGAACCATTTCCAATAATTATTATGTCAAACTTTTTTTTCATTTACTGATAATTTTTATAACTCTTCTTTTCCCAAGTCCATCTATTAAATTTTGACATCTAAAAGAAAGCACTCTTACTTTGTTTATGTTTTCAGAAAACTTTTTTATATTTGTGATAATTGATTCTTTTTTTAATTTATTATAAATTCCAACATATTCTGAACACCGAGCTTTTTGAAATTTTTTGGATAATTTATCAGATAACTTGTCATAAGAAATTATTATAGGAATTACTCCATAATTACATAACTCATATTTAGTTAGTCCACTTGAGATTATTCCTATATCAGCCCACTTAAGAACAGGAGAAATATCATTACAATTTTTTATAAAGGTCAAATTTTTATACCAATGTTTTTTTTCTTTATTTAATTCTTTAATGTAATTTTTTTTAAATCCATTCCCTATTATTATTTTTAAAAAAAATTTTTTCATAAATAAATTTTTTCTTATATTTTTCAATATAACTTTTGTTATTTTTTTTGGATCTGTTTGGCCAGCAGATATCATTATATTTCTTATATTTTTTTTTTTGATTTTTTTTTCATTCTTTTTTATATTTAAAATAAAATATTTTTCTCCGTTAAAGTGTCTTTTATAATTTTTATTTTTTTTTGCTCCCCAGTAAGGAGTAATTAAGTTTTTTATTTTTAAAATTTTATTTTTTTTTGACAAAGATTCACCGTATAAACTGTCAATTAAATTAATATTTCTCGTAATATCGTTAGATTTTGTTATAAAATTTTTTACTTTTGTTGAATTTTTTATTTTATTTAAGTTAGAAAAATCAACAACCAAAGATTTTACTTTGTTTTTTTTGTTAATTTCTCTCAAGGTTTTCAATTCATCATTTACATCAAAACTTGTAAGGAATCTAAAAAATTTTTTTTTAATTTTATATTTTTTTGCTATTCTTAAAGCTAAATTAATTTCATTTTTAGATTTAATTTCGACTATAAAATATTTTCTTAATTTTTTTTTAATAGAATCTGAAATTGACAAACATCTTTTCAAATGGCCACCACCAAATTTATGACCAAAATCCAATCTAAAAACAATTGATCTCAATTAAAGTCACCTAATTTCAGTGGCTTTCCATATGGAAGAGATTTTTTTGCTTTTTTCCCCAAAACTTTTTCTAAATATTTTGGATGCAAACCAGTAAAAGGCCTAACAGACTTTATATTATCTTTGTTAATTATTTCTCCTTTTTTAATATCTTTAGATGCAAATAAGGACCTTCTTCCACTTAAGGCTTTTTTGGTTTTTTTATCAATTTTAAAAGTTTTTACTCCGACTGCTTTTTCCGCAATTCTTATTTCATTAACCATCTTTTTAAAATCTTTTGGCCCCATAGAAAAAAAAGCATCTACAGATTTTTTTTCATTTTCTAGCTTAATGTGTTTTTCTATTAATTTGCCCCCAAGAGCTACAGCTGATATAGACGACCCCATACCTAATGTATGATCAGAAAATCCTACATGACAATTAAATTTTTTACTTAATAGTTTTAAAGATAATAAATTAAGATTTTCAGGTTCTGCTGGGTAATGGGCTTGGCATTTAAGTAATACTAATTCTTTACAACCATTTTTTCTTAAAGTTTTTACTGAAAGATTAATATCTTTTAGTTCAGCCAAACCTAAAGATACAATAACTGGTTTTTTTGTTCTAGCAACTTTTTTCAATAAGGAAATGTCTGTTATTTCAGAAGATGCAATTTTGTATCCAGGGCATTTTAATTTTTCCAATAGATCAACGGCTTCTAAATCAAATGGAGAAGAAAAAATGTCGATACCAATTTTTTTTGCTTTATTGAATATATCTTTGTGCCATTCCCAAGGAAAATACGCCTTTTCAAAAAGAGAATATCTATCTTTGAATTTTTTCCACGGGCTATTTTTTACACTACTTTTAAATTGATTTTCTCTTACTTTTAAAGCTAAGCTACTTGGTTTATATGTTTGAAACTTGACTGCATCAGCACCACTTTTTTTTGCAATTTCAATAAGTTTAAATGCTTTGTCCAAAGATTGGCAGTGATTTGCTGATACTTCAGCTACTACAAAACACTTTTTACCACCAATAAATTTTTTTCCAAATTTTATCTTTTTCATTTTTATAATCTATATCAGTTTATTAGTCATACAAAATCTATTAATTTTCTTTGTTAGTTTTAAATTTAATTTAATTTTTTTGGAAATTTCTTTTATTTCATTCGTGCCGTCAGAATATTGCAAAAAATTCAATAAATTTCTTCTAAACTCATCTTTTTTTTTGTTATAACCTATCGATTGATTGCTAATATTTCTTATTATATTTCTTCTACTTAATTGAGGCTCACAAATAATTTTAGTTAAAGGGTATCCTTTTTTCATTTTAATTTGTCTTAATTTATTTTTACATGAAAAATTTAGGATATTATATATAGCTTCTCTTACAACTTTATAACCTCCTTCTAGACCTTTTTTTGTAACAACACTTCCAAACTTATCGAGTGATGTATGGTATTCTTTATAAGTTCCAAATTTACTCCTTGATACACTTACTAAACCTAAATTTATTTTAGGAGAGTTAAATTGTCTTTCATCTGAACCTCTTTTTAAAAAAGAAAATTTTTGAAATTTAATAGAGAATCTTTTATAGGCCTTTTTTAAAGCTAAATCTGACACTGAATTTCCATACTTTGACTCCACAAAACTATGATTACGATTATCACCTAAGCAAGAAAGCACATATCCACCAAGTATATTTTTTTTAAGTTTAGAAAAGTTATGTTTAATATACGCAATCGATCCTATTGTTTCAGATACAAATATAAATCTCAATGTTTTCTCATTAAATCTTTTCAAAAAATGTTTGATCAAAGCTACAGATATTAAAGGTCCAGACAACTCATTGTTTGCCATCGATGGATGGCAAACATAAGTTGATATTAAAATTTCTTTTTTTGATTTTCCTGGAACTATTAACTCTCCATAATGCATTTTTCCATTTTTTTTAAAAGAAGAGTCAATAAAAACATGAAACTTATCTGATTTTTTATATTTTTTTAAAATTATTTGTTTTTGTTTTTCAGTCATACAAAACCCCCAGTTTTTTTCATAATAAGAGGTAACATATGGTATTGCATCTTTTAAAATTTTATTTGTGTAGATTTTTTTAAATAAAAGATCTCTATTTATTTTTTGATTTACATTTTCTGAATATGACACCAAGTGAAGATTATTATTTTTAAAGTCAATTATTTTTTTTCCAAATTTATCAGCTATATAAGCCTTTTTAATTACCCATTCGCTTGGTATTCTCCAGTCAAAAACTTTAGAATTACATTTAAAATATTTTATTTTTAATTTAGGTATTTTTTTTTTGATTATTTTTAAAGTTTTTAAACTTCCTTCCCCTGTTATACTTCTATTTAATGGAAAAAGTTTTTTTCCTAATTTTAATAAATCATTCATTTTTTATATATAAATTACCTTTTGCTGAATTAGATAAAATTACTTCCTCTACTTCTTTTTTTAAAGATTTCGCTCTTATTGATCTACATCCTTTATGAGAAAAATTATTTTTTGATTTATATAAATTTTTTTTCCATAGTATTTTTTCCATTCCATCAACTTTAGTAACAACACCTTCATTAATTTTTCTGACATATATTTTTGCTTCAGTTTTATAAGTCTTATTGTTAAAATCCGTATAATTTCCCACAAAAGTTTTCATGAATCTCCAATTAACTTTAAGGGACTCTTCTACATGATGATAATAAGTCATAGATTTTTGATCAGGTAAATCTATAACACCAATTTTTCCATCATTTTCAGTGATCCAATTAAATATGCTCTCTCTACCATAAGCACTATAGTTTTGTTTTTTGATCAGTTCTTTTGGTATCTTGCCAAATGTGACAAAAGAATAAACTGGGTGCCAAGTTCTATTTTTTTCTGCTTTAAGTCTTAAACTTTCAGATAAGGTTCCCATTTGTGAGACTGTATTTTTGATAGAGAAATCTAATCCTTTACAAAAATCAAAATTAAAAGTTGGAATTATCATAATTCCTTTTGGGTCAAAATAATTTATAAAAAAGTCAGTCAGATCATCTATATTGAAATTGAATTTCTCTTTTTTTAATTTTTTATAAAGTTGACTTATATCGCTATGCAACAAAACAATATCATCTTTAAAGATATGACCTGATTTAAGAAAATTATCTAAATAAGCTGTTATTTTCATTTAAAAAGAAAAATTGTAAATCCAAGACCAAAATTTTTTTTCATTATCTGATAAATCTTTAGAATTTCTCTGGCAAGTAATAGCGCCATTGTGAAATGTCATAAAATTCATTGGATATTTTCTTTTAACAAGATTTGCTATTTTATAAAATTCAGTAAAAATAATCAATTTTGGTATAACGAGTTTTTTTTCTGATATATTTTCTGTAATTTTTTTGTTTTTAAAATTGATCAAAAATGAAGTTTTTTTTTCATTTTTATATTTAATTAAAAAAAGAACAGAAAAATTGTAATTTTTGATTTTTTTAAGTTCTTTTTTTAAAGTTCTAATAAAAGAATTAATTATCGGTCTTTTTTCTAAATTTTCTAATTGCATTTCTTTTTTTTGATAAGATGAAAAAGATTTTAAATTTTTCGATTTAAATTTTTTAAATTCTTTTAAATTAAATCTATATTTTGAAATATTTTTTTTAATAAAATCATTTTTTTTAAAATGAATATAGTTTCCAGGATTTAGAATTATAGATTCTGTATCTAATTTCTTTTTAGTAATAAATTTCTGAAAATCTTTTTTATTATTATTATGTATAAAATTTGCATAAAAATTTTTACCTAATGACGCTATATCACATGCGTAAGGTACTAAATACTTTGGTTTTAAATTTTTAATTAAATTATATGAATATTCTAAAGATTTATTTTTTTTCATTTTTCCAAGTTTTATCATTTCTTGTCTTTTCATTTTGTAAAAGGCTGGAAAAATACCTGTTAAATAAGGCATCATGAAAGCAATATCAATCTTACCAAGTTTTGAAATTCTTGATGCTTCTCTTAGAGATAACAAATTATCCGTTTGGAGAAAGCAAGTTTTATTTTGGTACTTAACTTTTAAAGAACTATCTATATCTCCAGTATCGTTTAAAAATATTTGTAAACTCAAATCTTTTTTAACATTATAAATTTGATTGTGATTAAGATATTTAACATTTTTAAATTTAGAATTAATACTATCTTTCCACCATTTTTCTTTATAATTTGGAACAACAACTAATTTTTTAAACCAACTTTTTGGAAATTGTTTAATTGTTTCTTCATGAAAATGATCATCATGACCGTGTGAAAAATAAATTATATCTGGAACAGGTAAATTTTGAGGTGTGAAATTGTGAGTAGGAAAATGCCATAAGCTTCCTCCCCAAGAAGGACCAACTAACCAAGGGTCAGTTATAATTTTAAATTTATCTAGCTCAATTAGAACTGAAGCATGTGTAATATAAGTTATCTTCATTATTTATTTATTATTTAACATTTTTTTGTAATTTTTTAATGCCGTTCTGGTCAATAAATTTTTATTTTTTTTTAACCATAAATTGTTATTTGCTTTTAATAATTTTTTTTCACTATCAAAATTATTTTTGATATTCTTTATAATTCTGTTTTTATTAAAGGATATTTTAAATTTATCTATATAAAGAACATCCATACAACCTTCTAATAAATGTTCAAGAGCCTGTCTCGGTGAACAAATTGTTGAAATACCATGTCGATTAAAACTTGTATTGAGAACCATTGGTAGCTTAGTTATTTTATAAAATTCATTTATAATTTTCCAAAATTTTGGAGAAAATTTTCTGTTAACATACTGAACTCTAGCAGTTCCATCTAAATGAACCGCAGATGGTATAAAACTTCTATAAAATTTATTAATTTTTTCGGCCTTTTGCATATACAAGGAAGGATTATTACTTTTAAAAAAATCTTTATAATTTTTATCTAAGACCGCTGGTGCAAAGGGCATAAACCAATCTCTCTTTTTTATTTTTTGATTAAGCATTACTTTTGAAGATTTATTTCTAGGGTCTGCTAATATTGATCTATTTCCTAATGATCTTTGGCCATATTCAGCTTTATCGAAGAAAATACCTACTATTTTTTTAAGTTTAATCTCTGAGGCAATATCTTTTTCAATTTTTTTTGGTACAGAATAATTTAATTTAAATGAATTAATTTGTTTCTTAATTTCTTGCTCGTTAAAAGAAGGACCAATAAATGGGGAAATTCCATATTTACTAGTTAATTTTTTGTTTATTTTTACATTTTGAGACAAAACTCCTCCCAAGGCCAAACCAGAATCTGACGGCGCGACAGGAAAAAAACAGTTTTCAAATATTTTGGAAGATTCTATCGCAGCATTTACCTTAACATTTAAAAATAATCCTCCTGAAAAAACAATATTATCTAAATTTTTAAAATATTTATTTTTAATTTTTCTTAAGAACTTTATTACTTGTTCAGCCAGAACAGTTTCAGCAGTCAACGCAACATCTTGAGGTAGGTATCCCTGACAAATTTCAAAAACATTTGTTAAGGATAAATCTCCTCTAAAAACTTTTACACGATCATAACTATTACAGTCAAAATTATTAAGATTTGGTTGCGTAATATTTTTTCTTATTCTTTTGAAACTAATGCCATTATTATTATTAATAATTATTTCTTCTAATTTTCTTTTTAATTTATTTCTAATTTTTCCATAAGCTGACAAACCTGAAACTTTTCCATTTTCATTCCTAAAGCCACAGAACTCAGTGGCGAAAGCATGGAAATTTGCTAAACTATTTAAACCTTTAAGATTTTTATATTCTTTTATTTTATAATTTTGAAATTTTCCCCAAGTAAAATTTCTCCTGTCACCTTCATCACCGCCTCCATCTGCACTAAGGTAAACTCCCTTTTTGAATCTTGATGATCCTAAAGCAGAAAAGATATGCATGTCATGGTGCTTTATAAACTTAATTTTATTTTTACACCATTTATTAAAATTTTTTTTCTTACCCGAATATGCTTTAAGAAGTACAGAAAAAAACAAATAAAGATTTTCTTTATTAATTTTTTTAGGGATAGGCAAAACCCAAATGTCAATATCTTTTGGTTTTAAATTTAATTCTTTCAAACCAATTATTAAAGATCTCTCAGGAAACATCGCCGTACCTTCATTTTTAACTGATGTAATTTTGGACTCTTCGTATGCAAATAATTTACCTTTGCTAAATACAGACGAATTGAATTCATGTCTAAGCTGTCCATCAAATGGAGAGGGGTAAATTGATGCTATATTTTTTTTCATAAAATTTTTTTCAAAGTTTTTTTATTTTTTTTCATAAATTGAAACATTAACTCAGCTCTTCTCCAATCATCTAAATTATCAATATCTATAGTTCTCCAATTAGGTATCTTTAAACCTACTCTTTGAGCTTTTTTTAAATTTAGCCAAGTTTTTTTTGAAGCAAAATAAAATTGTCCAGCATCATAAAATTTAACATTTAGATCTTGAGTTCTTGTTTTTGCAAATTTTTTATTAATGTATTTTAAATTTCCATTTTTTTTATACGAATAAGCTCGTTCAATAGGATGCGAAAAGTTTGTAACTGGAAAAACGTAAATATTTTTACTTTTTCTTAATAATTTAGATGCTGATTTTAAATCTTTTATTTGCAAAAAAGGATTACAAGGATATATACAACATGCTTTTTTAATATTAAAGTTTTCTTCTAATTTTTTAATTGAATGTTTAGTGACTTCTTCAGTACTTGTATAGTCATCAGCTAAATTTTTTGGTCTTTTTATTAAAATATCAAAACCTATTCTCTTTCCCAATCTTAAAATTCCATCGTCATCAGATGACAAAACAACTTTTTCAAAAACTTTTGAACTTTTGATAATTTTAAGAGTCCATTCTATTATTGGCTTCGAATCGAAGATTTTAATATTTTTATTTTTTATTCTTTTACTTCCTAATCTGGCAGGAATAATCGCAACATTTGATAATTGTTTTTTCATACATTTATTAGACTTATTAGCACAAATTCTATTGACAGTTCAACATTTGAACGCTATTTTGTTCAAAAATTGAACATTTTTGTTCAAAAACTGAACATTATTTATGGATTTTGACAAAGACCATTTTGACGTACTGAGAAAAGTTGGAAAAAAATCCAATCTTACTCAAAGAAAATTAGCCTCGGACTTAGGGTTTAGCATAGGAAAACTTAACTATTGTCTTAAAAAACTTCAAAATAAAGGTTTTATTAAAATTAAAAATTTTAAAAAAAATCCAAACAAATTAAACTATGTTTATATTTTGACGCCAAAAGGAATAACACAAAAGGCAAAACTTACCTACAACTTTATGCAAAGGATGATGAAAGAATATGACGAACTAAAATCAGAATTGGCTGAGGAAAAAGAAAATGTGGATAATAATTAAATATAAAAAAAACTCAAAGAATTTTTTTATTAATGAGTTTTCAAAGAAAATTAAAAAAACAAAATTTTATTGTCCCAAAATAGTTTATAAAAACAAAGGTAAATTTATAGTTAAAAATATTTTAGAAAATTATATATTTTGCTTTAATTTACTTTTTAAAGATGAAAAAAATATTGATCAAATAAAATACCTAAAAGGATTAGATCAAGTTTTAGATGGATACAAAAATAGTCAATTACAAATCTTAGATTTTATAAACCTGTGTAAAAAAAATGAGAATGAAGATGGAAGTATAGGGCAAAACTTTTTTGATAAATTTGAATATAGTAAAGTAAAGTTTTTAAATGGACCATTTTCAAATTTAATCTTTAAAATTTTGGATAAAAAGAAAAATTTAATAAAATCGAATTTAGGTTCTTTAGTATTAAAATTTAAAAAAAATTCAAATTTATATTTTAGGCCTATAAAATAACAAATGTTAAAAATTAATGATAACCTAAGTTTTCATAAGTGCGGAGCTATGGATAGAATATTTAAATTTATATGAATATCTTTATTAAAAAACAATTTGGTAAAAATAATAAGTTAGATTTATTAATTTCTTATATTAAATTTTTTTTTAAAATTAAAATATCTTTTAAGAATCCACCAAAAAAAGATGTTGTAGTATTAGATGATGAGGCTATAGATGATCTCAAAAATATTGTACCAAATTATGATTATTTTATTCTTAAAACTAGACTTCATAAAATAGATAAAATTTATCTAAGTTTAAAAATGCCCGCTCTTTTTTTTAAATATTTTAATGGAAGCCTAATGGGAACTTATGTAATCGTTATTTTAAAAATTATCAAGCCAAAGGTAGTTATAACCCTCGCTCAACACTCTATGCTTTATTTTAATACTGTAAAAGCTTTAGAAAATGAAATGAATTTTTTAGCAATACAGACAGGTGCTCGTTATGATTTAGGAATTTTTAAATATTGGCATAAAATTAATAAATTGAAATTAGATCTTACTAAGAAATATTACTTTCAAAATTTTTTCTGTTTCGGTCAAGCCGAAATAGATCTTTTTAAAGATCATAAAATAAGGGTTAAAAATTTTTTTAAAGTAGGCAGTCTTAGACTAAGTAATTTTCTTCAAGATCAGAAAAAAAATAAGTTAAACTTCAAAAAGAATTTTTATGATATCTGTTTAATATCTGACTCTTGTACTATAGGTGAAAAAAATAGGTATGGTATTCCTAATTACGAAAAAGCCTTTGGAAAAATGGCTGAATTTACTGTTAAATTTGCTATGAAAAACAACTTAAAGTTTATATGTGCTTTTAAAAGAAAAGAACCGATCTCGCTTGAAAAAGAGATAGATTTTTATAGAGAAAATCTAAGTAAAAATGAATTTGATTACTTAATTAAAAATTCAACGGGAAATAAAAAAACCAAGTTCAGCTCTTATGAAGCCATGATACAAAGTGATATTGTAGTAAGTAAATATTCTACAATGTTAAGAGAAAAACTAGGTTTAGGTGGAAAAATACTGGCATGCAATTTTGTTTCACCAACTAGCATTTATGATTTTCCAATAAAAGGCATATGCTCAATAGAAGACTGCACATTTGAAGAATTTGAAGCCAGACTTTTAAGTATAAAAAATATGACTGAAGAGGATTATTTTTTAAAATTAGGTGATAAAAAAATATATACGATGAGACCAGCAGATAACAAGTTAACAACAATAGATATTTTAAAAGAAAAAATAGATATTTTGCTCAAAGGTAATAATTTATCAAACAACGAAATAGGATAATGTATGAAAAAATTGATTAAGAAATTAATAGAAATAAAAAAATTTGGAGTTACGGCTATAAAACAATCATTTGAGGATGAGGGTGCATCTTTTCATGATGTGTTAGTTATGAGAAAAATTACTTCAGCCGCTAAAGTTGAACTGAATGTTAAAATAGGTGGTTGCGAAGCAAAAAATGACATAATTTTTTGTAGAAAAATTGGGGTTGATAGCATCGTTGCGCCTATGGTGGAAAGTTCTTATGCTATAAAGAAATTTATTCAATGCTTTGATAAAAGAAATCGATATTCATTGTTTGTTAATTTAGAAACTGACCTAGCTTTAAAGCGATTAAGCAAAATAATAAAGTCTCCAAGCTTTAAAATGCTTAAAGGAATAGTAATTGGAAGATCTGATGTGGCTGGATCTTTAGGCATGACAAAAGCTGATGTAAATTCAAAAAAAATATATAGTAGGGTTTATAACTCATTTAAAAAAATTAAGTATAAAAATAAAAAATTAGTTTTTAAAATGGGAGGCTCTATAACGCCAAGCTCAAAAAATTTTATTAAAAAATTATATTCAAAAAAACTGTTACATAGAATCGAAACTAGAAATGTTGAGATTCTATTATCTAAAAAAAGTATAGAAAATCTTAAACAAATTATTCTTAAAGCCTTTGAGTTCGAAATTGACTGGTTAATTTATAAAAAAAACTCAAGTATAACTAAAAAAAATAGATTACTTTTTTTAGAATACACCAAAAGAATAAAAGAAATAAAAGAAAGATTTAAAAAATTTAAAGATGAGTAGTTATCTAACAGCAGTAATTCCTGTCCGAAAAGGCTCTCAAAGAGTTGAAGATAAAAATCTAAGATTATTTAACAAAAAAAATTTACTTACTCACAAGATAGAAAAGTTAAAAAAAATAAAAGGTATAGATAAAATAGTGATTAATACTGATTCTGAAAAAGCTATTAAAATAGCTAAAGATCAGGGAGTAAATTATTGGAAAAGAGAAGATTATTTTGCTAGCTCTAAATGTTCAAATAGTGAATTTTGGTCTCATATAGCAGATACGACTGATAGTAAATTTATCATGTTTACAAATTGTACTTCTCCTTTAGTAAAAATAGAAACTTACAAGGCGATCTTAGAAAAATTTGATCAGACAAAAGACTCATATGATAGTCTAAATACTGTAACCGATGAAAAACAATTTTTATTTTCAGACAACAAAGCTCTAAACTTTGATTCTAAGAAAGCACCAAATTCTCAAAATTTACCTGAAATTGTTAAATTAAATTTTGCAGTAAATATTTTATCAAAAAATTTGATGTCAAGTAGCAAGAGTGTTTTAGGAAAAAAACCTTATTTATTCAAGTTAGACGAAATTGAAGGTTTTGATATTGATACAGTTTTTGATTTTGAATTTGCCGAATATATTCATAAAAAAATATACAAATAGTGATTTAAAAATGAAAAAAATTTTAGTTACAGGAGGAGCTGGATTTATCGGAGCTCATTTAGTTGAAAGACTGATAAAAGAAAAAAATAAAGTTATGGTGGTAGACTCACTTAAAACTATAGGAGGAATTCCATTTATAAATCCTAAATCTTTTTTTATAAAAGGTGATATTCTGGATAACAAAGTACTTAATAAAATTAAAAAATGGAAGCCTCAAATTATTTATCATATAGCCGCTCAATCTGGTGGTGAGAGCGCATATGACGATCCAAAGTATGACTACCTATCTAACGGATATGGAACTTATTTATTATCTGTTTTAGCTGAAAAGATTAAAATAAAGCATTTTATTTATGCTAGCTCTGTTGCAGTTTATGGTTCAAATAAAAATAAAAAAATTTCTGAGAATACTTCAATCACACCCGATTCTATTTATGGAATTTCAAAATATATTGGTGAAATGTTTATTAAACAGATTCTATATAAAACTAAAATCAAAACTTCGATATTCAGAATTTTTAATACCTATGGACCTGGAGAAAATCTAAATTTTCTTAAAAAAGGAATGGTAAGTATTTATTCAAGTTATGTTTGGAGGAAAAAACCGATAATTGTTAAAGGTTCTTTAAAAAGGTTTAGAAACTATCAATACATTGATGATGTAATAGATATTTTATCAAAAACAATTTTAAAAAAAAATCTTAAAAAAAATGAAATTTTCAATTTAACAACTGGAAAAGCAGTTACAGTTAACAGTCTGATAAAAAAAATAATTAAAATTAATAAAAAGAAAAAATATAAGGTAATAGTTAAAAAGCAGGGCACCCCAGGAGACTCTTTTGGTTGGGATGCATCTAATAAATATTTAAGAAGTAAATTTCCTAAAATAAAATTTACTTCTTTAGACGAAGGATTAAAGAAATACTTTCAGTGGATCGATTCTATTCCTCAGACAAAAAATTTATTAAAATATCATCCTCTAAAAAAAAAAATTTAAAAAATGTATAAAAAAGATTCTTCTATAGTTGAAAAAACCTTATCTTTTTTGGATAAATCTCAAAAATTACAAGGAATAAAACTTATTTTTTTAATGCTTCTTTCTACTATAGCAGAGCTTTTCGGTTTAAGTTTGTTAATAGTTGTTTTAGGTTACTTACTAGGCACAAATTCAGAAATTACCTCAAACTTACCAGTAGAATCTTTTATAAGTTTTTTAGGCTTAGGTAACGATCAATTAATTGTTGGGTTTTTAATTATTTTTTCAGTTATATTTTCCATTAAACTTTTACTTCTTATTACTACTAGCTGGGTTGAATCTCGTTATATCGCAACATTTAAAAAAAAATTGTCGGATAATTTATTTTCAAATTTTCTCAATAGAGAAACTTCAAGTTTACTAAAAAAAAACAGCTCAGAATATTTCAGAAACTTTACTACAGAAATTGATTGGACTTCTCGTTTTTTTAGTTGTGCTATAAAAGTAATTTTAGATCTTATAATAGTTATTGCTCTTTTTGGTTTTTTACTTTTTTTTGATCCAATAACTTCTGCATCTGTTTTGTTAACATTATCTATTTTAACTGTTGTGTATTATTTTTCGATTAAAGATATCCTTTTAAAATGGGGAAAGAAAGGCTTGTATAACAGACAAAAGAGACTCCAATTTGTTAGCGAAGGTTTTGCTGCTATTAAATACATAAAGATTTTAGCAAAGGAAAAATTTTTCTTCGATAAGTTTAGCCTTCAAAATACTATTTTAGCCGACCTTTCCTTTAAAATAAATTTTGCTCAAAGTTTACCCAAACATATTTTGGAATATTTTTTATTTATTACAATATTAGTTTTACTTTTAATTTTATTTCAGAAAAATTATTCTTATAGTGAAATAATAACCATATTATCAGTTTATACAATTACTGCTTTTAGAATGATACCATCCGTCAATAGAATTTGGGGAAATGCTCAGGCCATGAGAGTTTCCTATCCTTCGCTAGATAGAATATTTCTTGAGAGCCAAACTCCAGTTAAGAAAAAAAAAGAAAAACTGAAAAATTTTACTTTTAAAAGAGAGATTAAAATAGATATTAAAAGTTTTTTTTATAAAAATAAAAGAAAATTTAATCTTAAAAATGTTTTAATAAAACTTAAAAAAAATTCTAAACTAGGAATAATTGGCCCAAGTGGGTCTGGAAAAAGCACACTCATAGACATTATTTGTGGATTTATAAAATGTAACAAAGGAGATGTTTATATAGATGGCCAAAGTATTTCAAATAACTTAGAAGGTTGGCAAAAAAATATTGGCTATATTCCACAAAAAGTTGTTATTTTGGAAAACACATTAAGAGAAAATATTCTCTTTGGATTAAACAAAAAAAAAATTAGTGATAAGAAAATTTTAGAAATAATAAAAAAAGTAAATTTATATAAATTTTTCAAAAAATTACCACATGGATTAAATGAAGTAATAAAGCAAGAAGGTCTTAATGTTTCTGGCGGAGAAATGCAAAGAATAGGAATCGCAAGAGCTTTGATGAATAATCCTGAAATAATAATTTTAGATGAAGCTACTAGTGCGTTAGACTCATTTACTGAAAATAATATTTTAAAAGAAATAAATCTTTTAAATAAAACAATTATTTTTGTTTCACACAGAATAAACTCTTTAAAGTTTTGTGATAAAGTTTATAATATCAAAGATAACTCAGTTAAAAATTTTAGTGAAATTAGTAGAATATTAAAAATATAAAATATGAATTTTTTGAATCAAAAAAATATATTGATTACCGGAGGCACTGGTTCTTTTGGTAATGCTGCTACAGAATATTTATTAAAACATGCTAATGTAAAAAAATTAATTATTTTTTCAAGAGATGAAAATAAACAATTTATAATGCAGAATAAATTTAAAAGTAAAAAGATAAGATTTTTTCTTGGAGATGTAAGAGACGAGTCTAGATTGGAAATGGCATTAAAAGATGTTGATTATGTTATTCATGCAGCCGCATTAAAACAAGTTCCAGCGGCAGAATATAATCCATTTGAATGTATCAAGACTAATATTTACGGAGCTCAAGCTTTAATTTCCGCAACTTTGAAAAATAAAGTAAAAAAAGTTATTGCATTATCAACTGATAAAGCTTGCAACCCCGTAAATCTTTATGGAGCAACTAAATTATGTGCTGAAAAACTTTTTGTAAATGCCAACCGTCTGTCCGGTTACAAAAGTACAATTTTTAGCGTTGTGAGGTATGGCAATGTTATTGCATCAAGAGGCTCTGTTGTTCCATATTTTAAAAGTTTAATTGATCAAGGAAATAAAAATTTACCTTTAACGCACGAAAAAATGACAAGATTTTTTATATCATTAAATGACTCTGTAAAATTTAATCTTAATTTTCTACAAATTTCAAAAGGGGAGGAAATCTTTATTCCAAAAATGAATTCAATACGTATTTTAGATTTAATAAAAATTGTAAGTAAAAAAGCAAAAATAAAAATTACAGGAATCAGACCTGGAGAAAAAATCCACGAAAGCTTATGTTCTAATGAAGAAGCAAAAAATCTTTACGAGAATAAAGAATTTTACACGATTTATCCTGATGACATTCCAAAAAATAAAATTAGAGGAAGAAAAGTAAAAGAAAATTTTTCTTATTCCTCTGATCAAAAAAATCGTATTAATATCAATAAAATTCATCAAATTATAAAGAAAAATAAGATTCTATAATTTTTTATACAGAATTATGAACCTCATTACATTTTGTGATAACGAGAGTCTGCTAAGCAAGAAAGACAAAAAAATTTTAAAAGAGAAGAATAATTTTTTTGTCGGTGATTGGTGCACTCAACATGACAACATGTTCTCTTTTAAAAACCAAAAAAAAGTGCTTGATCTTTTTAAATGGGGCAAAACTAAAGAAAGGGAAAATAACCATAACTATGTTATAAAAATTTATGAAGAAATTCTAAAAAATATAAGTACTTCCTTAAATAAATTTCACAATAAAAACTACGATCAGAAGTATTGGGAAGTACTGGTTATGAGATGGCTTTATAATTATTTACATAGAACTTACGCATGTTGGGGTACAGCAAAAAAAATTCTTAAAAAACATAAAATTAAATCAGTATTATCTTTGGATGTAGATGATCAGATTTTTATTCCTGACAATACTGTTGACGGGCGCCTCATAGTAGATGACGAAGATAATTATTGGAGTGGTTGGGCTTTTAATGAAATTTTTAAATTTATAGGTAATACTAAAATTAGATATATCAAAACTAAAAAAAAAATAAATTTTAAAGATATTAAATCTCAGTCGGATATACATTCTAGATATGTAGATATAAAAATATTTTCTTTAAAAGATAAAATTTTTATTTATAGATTTAACCTACCTTTTAACATGAAGTTAAAATTGATGTTTAAAAATTTGCAATTTCCTTATAAAGGATCTTTTAAAAGTATTCCTAAAAATAATGAAAAAAAGAGAAAAGAGTTTTACTTTTATAAAAAAACTAACGATGAATTTTTAAATTTTGCCAATTATTTTGTTAAGAAAAATCTACCTAAAATATTTCTTGAAAATTATGAAAATTTAGAAAAAACATACGAAAAATTAAAATGGCCAAAAAATCCAAAGTATATTATTACTTCGCATGCACATATTATAGACGATGTTTTTAAAATCTATGTTGCAAAAAAAAAAATTAAAGGAAGTAAATTTTTAATATCCCAACATGGGGCCGGTGGTCATTATGAACAACATTTATATTATGATTTTAAAGTTTGTGATAGATACTTAGTGTGGGGTAAAGGAGCAAAACTTAATGCTATTAAAGGTATAGCTAAACAAGGAGCAAAACAAGATAAAAAAACTTATCCATTATTTGCATCACAATATCAAAACCTTGAAAAAGAGGAATTTAAATTTAATAGAAAAAAAAAATTACTATTGGTAGTATACGACTTCTCAAGACATATTAGTTATCCTCCTCATGGTTTTATAAATACTCTAAAAAAAATTGAAATTCATACTCAATTAATTTTAAGTTTAATTGAGAAATTGAATAAGGATCTTAGAAATATTATTAAGGTAAAAAATTTAATTATATCAAAATATAAATATACTCAAAATACAATTTTACATAAATACCCCAAAACAGAATTTCTCAAAACTAACAAACAAGTTTATAAAATAAGGAAAAATTATAATTTACAAATCGACTTTTTTCTTTCGACAAGTTTTTTCGAGTCCATGTATTATAACCAACCAGTAATATTAATTTATGATGATCGATTATTATATGGTTGCTATAAAAGTTTTAAAAAGTATTTAAAAATTTTAAAAAAAAATAATATTTGTTTTTACAATTCTAGTGATGCTTCAAAGTTTATTAATAAAAATTATAACAATCTTGAGGATTGGTGGTTTAGTAAAAGCGTTCAAAATGTCAGAAAACTTTTTTGTAAAAATTTTTGTAAAGATAGTGAAAGCCCCATTAAAGATTTTGAAAGAAGCCTAAATATTCGATAAAAATTTAATGCAAAAAGTATATAATAATTGGTCTAAAACAAAAAAATTATATTTTGGTTGGTTGAAAAAAAACCAATTAAGATCAATCTTTAGTAAAAAAATTATATACGAAAATTATTCTCTTTGGTGGAGTACTAATTTAATTCAAAAAGGCTTAACACAGGACAGTAAATGGTATTCTGATCTTAATTCTATTATAAATCAAAAAAAAACTTTAAGAATAAAAAATAAGAACAATTTAATTTATTTATTATTAAAATTAATTCTTAGAATTTTTTCGTCAATTTTTTTTAATATAATAATTAAAATTTTTTTAAGAGATAAAAAAAATAAAGAAAAAAAAATTAATTTTAATAAAAATTGTTTTTTTTCAGCACAATATAACTTCATAAATCACAAACAAAAAGTTATTGATAGACAATATGGACTTGCGACTTTTAAAAAAAATAAAAATAACAAATATCTGTTATTATTAGAAAATAATTTTAATTTAATTTTTAAAATGTCAAAAATTAAAAAAAAATTGGACAAGTTTTCTTTAGACTATTTTATATTAAATCGACACATAAGTATTTTAGATATTCTTTTTGTGAATTATAAAGTTTTTATAAAAATGCTTCATTTAATCATTATTTTATCAAAAAAAAATTATTTTATTATTAACAATAAGGACTGTAGTTCAGTTCTTAAGCCATTGTTACTCGAATCTTTTTTTGGACAAATACAAAATGAAATTATTAATGGTATAGCTTTGCGAAACTTTTTTTTAAAAAATAAATTTAAAAATTTTATTAACTATTTTGGTTTTTTACCAGGTTCAAGAGCTTGTTATTATTTCTTAAAAAGCAAAAAAGATTTACCAAAGATAGTTACAATTAATCATGCACTTTTCGTTGACAATTATTTAAACAATTCGATAAGAAAAGATGAATTTTCTGAAAATAGTGATGATCCTTTTTTCTCACCCAAACCAAATATTTATCTTACACAAGGCATGAAATTAAATAAATTATTAAAAAAAACATTTAAACAAATCAAAACATTTGCGATCGGAAGTTTAAAACTTACTTTGAGTGATTTTAAATTTAAAAAAAAATTAATAAAGAAAAAAATTTTTTATTTAAAAGGAACAAAGAAAAAAATAATATTAATTTGTACGGGTATTAATGATTATGATGCTTTTTTTAAAATAATGAATAATTGCAATTTGAAAAATTTTTTATGTATTTTAAGTTGTCATCCTATGGAAAAAGAAAAAGGATTGGAAATTTTTAATAAAAATTTTAAACATAAATTTATAATATTAAAAGATTTTAACAGCAGAGAATTATTAAAAATTAGTGATTTAGTTGTGGTATCCTCTTCAGCTATGGGACATGAGGCTTTAATTGCAAAAAAAAATGTTATTAGACTATTTGATTCTAGATACCCACCTTTATTTGATTTTGATGACGGTTTAATTACTATTAGTAATCATAAACTTTTACAAAAAATGCTCACAAATATTAAATTTAACAAATATAAATTTAAAAAATTTATTAAAAACTCTTATTACATGTATGATAATAAAGGACATATAAGGTTATTAAAATTTTTAGAAAAAATTAGTTAAAATGAAAAATTATATTCCATATAGCACACAATCTATTGATAATGATGATAAAAAAGCCGTTTTAAAAGTTTTGAATGCAAAACTAATTACTCAAGGACCAATTGTAGAAAAGTTCGAAAGACAATTTGCAAAAAAAGTTAACTCAAAACATGCAACCGCATGTAATAGTGCAACGAGCGCCTTACATATTGCATGCTTAGCTTTAAATTTTACATCAAAAGATATTCTCTGGACGGTTCCTAACAGTTTTGTTGCATCTGCAAATTGCGCAAGGTTAATAGGTGGAAAAGTAGATTTTGTAGATATTGACCCACTTACATTTAATATAGATCTTTTTCACCTAGAAAAAAAATTAAAATTAGCAAAAAAAAAGAAAAAATTACCTAAGATTCTTGTGCCAGTACATTTTGCAGGCCAACCACCTAACCAGGATGGTATTTATAAACTTGCAAAAAAATATAAATTTAAAATTTTAGAAGATGCATCACATGCATTAGGTAGCAGGTATAAAGGTGAGAAAGTTGGGAGTTGCAAATGGTCTGATGCAACAGTATTTAGTTTTCACCCTGTAAAAACAATTACATCAGCTGAGGGCGGAATGGTAACTACAAACCTAAAAGATGTACAAATTAAAATGCAAATGTTTAAAAATAGTGGAATTACAAAGAATAAAAAACTCTTTTCAAAAAAAAATTTTTCTGGTTGGTATTACGAGCAACAGTATTTAGGCTTAAATTATAGAATGAATGAAATATCTGCAGCGCTTGGTTTAAGTCAATTAAAAAAGGTAGAAATATTTGTAAAAAAAAGAAATAAAATTGCAAAATTTTATAAAAAAAACCTAAACATAAAAAATTTAATTTTACCAAAAGTTAACACAAACTGTTTTTCTTCATATCATTTGTTTGTTATTAAGATAAACGACAAAAATTACAAAAAAAAACAATTAAAATTATTCAACTATTTAAGAAAGAAAAAAATATTGGTAAATGTTCATTATATTCCAATACATTTACAACCATATTATAGAAAGATGGGATTTAAAAAAGGTGATTTTTATAACTCAGAAAAGCATTCAGAAAGTTGTATTTCTATACCTATTTATCCTGACCTCAAATTAAAAGAGATAAATAAAGTAATAAGATTAATTAAACACTTCTTCAAAAAATAAATTTAAATTTGATAAAATAGCAATGTATAAAAACCCCAAAGTATCAGTGTTGATGAATTGTTATAATTCTGAAAGATTTATAGAAAAATCAATAAGAAGTGTAATCAATCAAACATATAAAAATTGGGAATTAATAATTTGGGATGATGGATCAAAAGACAATACTTACAAAATAGTTTCTAGCTTTAAAGATAAAAGAATTAAAATTTTTAGAAATAAAAAAAATTTAGGTTTAGGAACAAGTAGAATTAAAGCACAAAAAAAACTCAAAGGTGATTACATAGCAATTTTAGACTCAGACAATGTTTTTATGAAGTCAAAACTAAACAAACAAGTTCAAGAATTTAAAAAAAACAAAAATATTTCTTTTGTTGCAACTGGATATTCTTTGATAGACTCAAATGATAAAAAAATTGGTCATTATGATATTTCGTTAAATAAAAATTTTATTTCTTACCTCTGTACTTCTAATATTTTTGCGCATTCTTCTATAATGTATAAAAAAAAAATAGCTAAAAAGGTAGGGTGGTATTCGAAAAAATTGGAGTACGCTCAAGATTATGATTTAACCATGAAACTTCTAAGAAAATATAATTGTAAATTAATTAGGGAAAGATTAGTTAAAATAAGAGATCATTCTAACAATATGTCTACTATTACAGAACTTAAACTAACAAGGCTCGAGGAAAAAATATTTATTCTTAAAAAAATACCTAAACATTTTAAGCTTAATAAAGAAGACATTAATAATAACAAAAATGAAATTATTTTAACAGAAATTAAATATCTATATTTTTCTATTGATTATAAAAATTTTTTAAAAAATGTGTTTAAAATAGTATTTTATTTAATTAAATATAATTTTATTATTTTTAATTTGATGTCCAACTTGAAAAATAAATTGTTTGAAGATAAGAATATTAATTATAAATTTTCATGAATGTTCTTTTAACAGGCGGAGCCGGCTATATAGGTAGCCATACATCTTTTTCGTTAATAGATGAGGGTCACAAAGTGACGATAATTGATAATTTGATTAATGGTAATAAAAAATTAGTTCCTAGAAAAGTAGAACTCTGTGAGTTTGATATTTCAGATACGGCAAAAGTAAGCCAATTAATAAAAAAAAATAATTTTGATATAATTATTCATTTTGCAGCTTTCACTAGAGTGGCCGAGTCAGTTAAAAACCCTGAAAAATATTTAAATAATAATTTTGAAAAGTCTAAAATTTTTATAGATACTTGTATCGATAATGGAATTCATCACATCATTTTCTCGTCCACCGGCGCTGTATATGGCAACTCAAAAAGTAATATCATTAAAGAAACTGACAATACTGATCCTCTAAATCCATATTCAGAATCTAAACTTAAATTTGAAAAATACTTGCATTCGCTAAATACAAAAAAGAAAATAAGTTCATATATTTTACGTTATTTTAATGTCTCTGGGGCGGACGAAAAATTAAGATCAGGATTAATTACTAATCCAGATAATCTTATAAAAGCTGTCTGTGAGGTCGCAACTAATAAGAGAGACAAGTTAATTATAAATGGTAATGACTATGAAACCAAAGACGGAACAGCTGTAAGAGATTTTATTCATGTAACTGATCTTGCTCAAATGCATGTAATCGCTGCAAAAAAACTTTTAGAAACATCTGACAATAGTTTTGAAATTTTTAATTGTGGATATGGCGATGGTTATTCTGTCAATGAGGTTGTAAGTGAAATGAAAAAAATTGTTAACAAAAAATTTTTAATTGAGTACGGTCCAAGAAGAGCAGGTGATGCAGAATGTTCTATTGCAAATGTAGAAAAATTTAAAAAGTTTTTTAGTTGGAGTCCTAAATTTAATAATTTAAATTTGATACTTAAATCATCTCTTAAATGGGAAGATCATTGGAAAAGCACCTAAGGGTATTTCTTTTTTTTTATATTTTCTAAATTCAGTATTAATCCTATTAAAAAAAATATAAAAGCAGCATTTCCTGTTGAAAAGAAGCTACCAGTGCTTTTAAAAGGAAAAAGTTCTATTAAAAGACTAAAAAGAATTCCAAAGTAAATATACTTTTGTTTTTTAAAACTTCCAAAATTAATTTTTCTTTTTTCGAGGTACAAAAAATAAAAAGAAAAGAAGAAGATTAAAATCCCAGCTAACCCAACATCATTTAACATTTCTATATAATACTGGTGGGGATGGGTATTGCATCTTCTATGTGTTACATCCATTTTTTTTGCACAGTTATATCGGAATGACTTTATCCCATCGCCTATTACTGGATTATCCATCCATGTTTCAATTCCTGTAACATAGAGAACAGCATGTCCACTGCCATATTTGTAATTTTTAATTGTATATTTTTTTCCAGTCTGAGTTTCAAACTCTGCCTTTAATTCTTTTTCTGAGAGAGTATATCTTTTAGTAAATTCAGATAAAACCAGAGGTATCATATTGCTAACATTAGTAAAAAAACTTTTAATGTTATTTTTATAAGTAACATTATTTTTTAAAGAAAAAGTAAAAACTAACAAACTTGTAATTATAATTAATAGAAAAACTTTTCTTAATTCCTTTAAAAATAAAATTGGCAGTAAAAAGAAGAGTAAAATATTTATTACTGGCATTCTATTTCCAGAAAAAATTATTCCAACTATTGATATTAATAAAAATAAAAATATATAATAATGGGTTCTAGGATTTTTAGTATTTAAAATTAATGGAATAGAAAAAACACCCAGCATAGAAAATCTTTGAATATAAGATCCAGCTATTTTTTCCTCATCAAAAATTCCGGAATTATGTGATGCTTCTCCCATATAACCAAAAAAATCATAACCATTAAAATATTGGTAAATAACATCAACACTTAAGAACAAAGAGCATATAAGGCATGAAAAAAACAAATATTTTAAATTTAATGACCCATCCTTAACAGCATATCTAACAATCAATAAACAAATAAAATATCTGAAAAATAAAATTGATTTGATCAAACTATCATCTCTATATTCATTTAAATTGGTTATAGTTGTAGAAAAAAATAATAAAATGAAAAAAGAAGTTAGTAATAGTAATGATTTTGTCTTTATATCAAAAATTTTAAAACCATAAAAAAATAAACCAAATAAAATAAAAAGAAAAATTTCTAAATTAATAAGCAAATTTCCCAATAAAAATGAAACAGGAAAAAGAAAAAGCAATATATTAAAAACTCTATTTTTTTCCAAAAAAACCATACGATTATTAATTAAAATAATATAAATTTAAATTAAGATTTACATGTTATAATAAATTATCAGCTTCTATTGCAAGCTTATTTTGGGCGTGTAGTTCAATGGTAGAACGCTACGTTGACATCGTAGAGGCCATAAGTTCGATTCTTATCACGCCCACCAAAAATTTTAAAAAAATTAAGAGATTCTAATGGTTAAAACCTATTTACAATAAATTAGAAAACTAATATAAAACAGTGCCTGGTAATTATTGCGAAGGGGTTATACCCGATACCATTCCGAACTCGGAAGTCAAGTCCTTCAGCGCCGATGGTACTTTGTCTTAAGACATGGAAGAGTAGGACATTGCCAGGCTT
>MDSV01199636.1_pt1 | contig 28305 bp, 26 predicted proteins | sample 810851 | NCBI WGS metagenome assembly MDSV01 (sample SAMN05326640, study PRJNA326480) | marine metagenome | isolation source: seawater | place: Atlantic Ocean: North East | collected 2012 | reverse complement strand
TACTGGACTTTCAAGTGAAAAATTTGATGTAATCACAACAACTTTTGCACCTTTTCAAACTATGCGTTGTTGTGAGCAAATAAAAGTAAATTTAGGATATATGTCACATAAAGTGTGTATGGTGGGTTTAGCAAGTGGACTAGCTTTAGGCACACTTGGATTTACTCATAGTTGCATTGAAGATATTGGTGTTTTAAGATCTATACCAGGTATTACAATAATTTCTCCCGCAGATAGCTTGGAGACGATAAAAGCTTTGGATGCAGCGGTTAAATCAAATGGTCCTTGTTATATTCGTTTAACTGGTACTTCAAACAACCCAATTGTTTACGAAAAAGATTATAATTTCGAAATTGGAAAATCTATAAAATTAAGAGAAGGTAGTGATGTTGCTATATTTTCCTCAGGATCAAGTGTTAATAATTCTTTAAAAGCTTCAGAATTGTTAAGTGAAAAAAATATTTCTTGTTCTGTTATAAATATGCACACAATAAAACCACTTGATACTAAAGCAATTTTAGAAGTGTGTAATCATAAATTAATAGTTTCAATCGAGGAGCATAATATTATAGGTGGTTTAGGAAGCGCTATATCTGAGTTTAAATCAACTTTAGAAAAAAGCCCAAAACAATTATTTTTAGGTGTTAAAGATGTGTATGGTAAAGGAGGAACTTATAATCATCTTTTAAATAAACATGGACTAACTCCCGAAAAAATTGTAGAGAATGTTCTTAAAAATCTTTCATAAGCATGAAAAATAAAAAGAAATATCAAGATATATTTATAGAATCTCTTTCAATAGATGCAGCTTCATTTAATGAGGATATTAAATATAATGAAATTCCAGAATGGGACTCAATTGGGCATATGACGCTTGTATCTGGACTAGAAGAAGGTTTTAAAATTAGCATGGAAACAGACGATATAGTAGATTTTAGTTCATATAAAAAAGGAATTGAAATACTTAAGAAATATAAGATAGATTCATAATTGTATTTGTACTACAATGTTCAATTATTGAACAAAAATATGTAAATATTATATGGACTTAAATTTAGCAAACTTAAATTCAGATCTTAAAAAAAACTCAGAAACTCTAATACTTTATAAAGCTAATATATAAAAATAAAGTTATTGTTAATAATATATTAAAATGAAAATTAATTGTCTTATTTTAGCACGATATGGATCTGTCAGAGTTCCTAAGAAAAATCTTAGATTATATAAAAATAAACCATTAATTTATTGGACACTAAAACAGTCTCTAAGAATTAAAAAAATTAAAAAAATAATATTATCCTCAGACTCCAACAAAATAATTAAAATAGCAAAAAAGATTTCTAAAAAAATAATTATAAATAAAAGACCACCAAAAATTTCAGGAAAAAAAACAAAATCTGAAACAGTAATAAAATATTTACATAAAATTTATAATTTTAACTTGGATGACTATATTTTAATCTTGCAACCTACAAGTCCCTTGAGGAAAGATGGTGATATAAATAATACAATTTCGATTGCTTTAAAATATAATCTTAATACCTTACATTCTGGAAATTATTATAAAAAGAAAATTAAAATTAAAAAAAGAATAATTTTATACAAAAATAAAAAATTAAAATCTTTTTACAATAAAAAAAATTACTCTTATAACGGAGCTATATATTTTTTTAAATTAGGTTATTTTATTAAAAACAAAACTGTTTATGAGAAATTACCAAATATTTATAAAATGAGTAATAAAAGATCTCTGGATATTGATACATTTAAGGATTTGAATTATTTAAATAAATTATAATTTTAAAAAATCATTACAATCATATCTAGGTAACTCATAAATATTTTTTAAGTTTTTTTTACTTAAAGAATTTACTGTCAAAGTTAATCCAAAATTTATTTTATATTTTTTTATTATTTTAATTGTATTTTGATTATACGATCCATATGGATAGCATATTGACAAATTTTCTGTTTTTATATTTAATTTTTTAAATTCATTTATAGATTTTGATACTTCTTCATTCTGCTCAGAATAATTTAATTCAGCAAGTCTTTTATGGTTTAATCCATGAATACCAAAATACATTTTATTATTTTTCATTTCGTTAATATTTCTTTTATTTATATAAAGTTTTTTTGAAAATTCTCCTTCGCTCATATCTACAAATTTAGAAAATATTTTTTTTAGGATTTTTTTTCTATATTTCTCGGGTAAATAATATTGCAAAAGTTTTTTTATTAAAGTTGTGTCTTTATCATCCCATCGATTCCATAAGTCTATTTTTTTTATGTTTAATTGATTAAGATTTTTGTTTAAATATTTTTTTGTTAAAATATTTATTTCATTAATAATTTTCTTTCTATCAATATTTCTTTCCAAAATAAAATGTACCATATTTACATCCAACATTTTTTTATTATTTAAGACCATGATAGGAGGATAGAAAATTCCAGAAAGTTTTTTTTCATAAAGAATAGGAAATACATTTTTGTAATGGTCAGAATAACCATCATCAAAAGTAAGAAGTATCGAAGGTTTTTTTGGAATTTTTTTAGACCTAAGTATTTCAATAAAATCAAAATAATCTAAAATATTAAATTTTTTAGAAAAAAAATTAATTTGATTTATGAAACTTTTTAATTCTAATGCTTTAAGATTTGGATATTCGCTTTTTTTAACATTTCTTATATAGTGATACATCACAATATATATTTCACTATTTTTAATTTTTAGCATGAGTTTTTAGATAGCTTATTATTTTTTTAACAGAGTTTAACTTGAAAATTTCATCTGTTTTAAACTTTACTTTGAATTTTTTTTCAATTTTGATAATTAAATTAACATGTGCCATGGAGTCCCACTTTAAGTAATTTAACATAGATAATTTTAAAAAATTATTTAAATTTTTTTCTTTAAATTCTTTTAAAAATAAAATGTAAATTTTATCTTTAATCATATATATTTGACATATCTATTTTAAAATCATTTTCTAAAATAATATTATTTTTTTTAATTTTTAAATTTAATCTTTCTATAAATTCTTGAGTAGGCTCATTTTTTTTAGTTTTTACAAAATTAATTATTGTAAATTTTGCTTTACATTTCTTTGAATAATCTTGAATTTTTTTTAATATCCAATTTTCTAAGTATCTTCCTAAAATCCGACAACTTAATAAAAGCGTATCTACATAAATGATATTTTTTTTTAACTTTAAAATAACTAACGATATTATTCCATGGTCACCATAAATATCAGTTAGTTTTACTAAAAAAACTTTGTTTTTTTTATTAATTTCCAAGAGTTTTTTATGATTATATCTTTTTGTGGTAAAATTAAATTGATTAGTTTTTTGAGTCATTTGAACAGCTCTATCAATATTTGAAGAGTTTAAATTTAAAATATTAGGTTTGATTTTAATACTTTTAAGGTATTTAATTTCATCTTTAACTAAATTTTTTCTTTCAATAAATTCACTTCTCTTTTTGTATTGATCAGTTTTGACTTTATCTTCTCTTGAAACATTAACTTTTGCAAAACCACTAAATTCAAGTAGTTGTTTTGGCCATTCCGATACATCTTTGTTAGGCTCAATAACATCTACATGCTTCAAATTTTTTTTAACCTTTTGTCTCTCTATTGGGTTGTCATCCCAAAAAACAAAACTATCTAACCCAAGCATCAAATCTTTTGAAATTTCCATAATGTTTGATGACTTATCTTTCCAATTTACTTTAAAAATTGTTATATCATTTTCTTTTAAAATCATACTTTTATGATTTCTTAAAACTTTTTTTACATCTGACAAATTATTTTTGCTAGCTAATGCAATTAGAATTCCTCTTTCTTTTAAGCTCTTTACAACTTTTTGAAAATCATAAAAAGCTTTACCAATACCATCCTGACCTATTTGAATTTTGTTAATTCCTTCTTCTCCCAATACGCCTCCCCATATTGTATTATCGCAATCCAAAATTAATAATTTTTTTGATGAAATATCTAAGTTTTTTAAAAATTGTAAAATTTTATTAGATAAAATTTTTATGCCAAAAGATGACAATCTACAATTCATTAAATAATAATTTCTTTGGCTATAAACTTTTTTATATCCATGATTTCCAAAAAAGTAGTCCAGATCAAATTGATAGATATTTTTATTATTTGATATTAATTTTTTTACTTCTTGAAATAAAAAATTTTTAATTTCAACAGAGTATTTCGTATTTCTAGAAAAGATAATTTGATTATCATATAAAAATTCTGAATAAGCAATAATTACATTATTAGAATTATTTTTTATATATATCTCAAGCTTTTTTAGAAATATTTTGATTTTTTTTTTATTATAATTTAAATTTTCTTTATTAAGATTATTATATTCTAATATGTCAGGTAGAAAAAAAAATATCATTTCATGGTCGAATTTCTTTATTTTTTTAAAATCAAATAAAGAACCAATTTCTGCGAAAGATATATTAAAATTTTTTTTTAATTTTTCCCAAGAAGATCCATTTGGAAAAAGATAAGATGTTGATGAAATTCTAATTTTTTTCATATTATATTTGGCCTGTCCTGATCTCCATCAGCTTTAAAAAATACACAATTTTTATAATTATTTATAAATGTGCATAACTCAAGTTTTATATTTTTTTTTATATAAGGTTCAAAATAGTTAGGTATTAGTTGTTTATTTTTTTTTAAATTAAATCCAACTTTTTTTAATAATTTATTTTCTAATCCAATACATAAAAAATCAATATATTCGTAATTGTTTACCTGAAGATATTGTTTTAAAGTTCTTCCCAAATAGTTTTTATTGCTTAATTTCCCGTAAAAATCAACAATTCTAACAATTGATATATTTTTCTTAACTTTAATTTTTCTTATAACAAAAAAAAATAATAACTTGTTATTTTTTTTAAATTCTAAAAAACTATATTTGTAAAATGGGTTATTTGAATATTTTTGAGTAAAATATTTTTTTGATTTAATAGGATAATAATCAGACTTTGGTAGCTTTTCTAATCTTTTACATTCCTTAATTCTTAACTTATCATTTTTAAATTTACTAAATGTAGTTTTTTGTAAATTTTTGCTTAATCCACTTTTTATATTTTCATTAAAAATATAATAATGTGAAAATTTTTCTATTTGACCTATTTTTTTATAAATTTTTTTTACATTATTATTAAAACCTGAGCATACAAATAATTTTGGTTTCAATCGAGAATATATATAATTAAAAAAGCTAAATGTGATTTCCTGATATAATTTTTTATCTTTTACCAGCAATCCTAAAAAAAAATTTTTTAATAATTTTTTATCCCAATTTTCTAATTTAATTATACCAGCGACACCAACTAATTTATTTTTTTTAAAGTAGCCTAAAAAATTAATATTACTTTTTTTATGATAGTTATAATAAAAATTTATTAAATTTTTATTTTTAGATAAGATACTACTTTTAGAATAATTTATTTTTATAAATTTTTGCAGTTTATCGATTTCTGATTTTTTAATATACCTAATTATATCTTTATTTATCATCAAATTTTTTTTTTTAAAATTAAGTGATATCTTGCATCAAGTATTTTTTTTCCTTTTAATTTTATTATTTCATATTTTTCGATAACTTTGAAATTCTTAAAACTTTGATTAATTCTTTTAGTATCAAAATATGATTGTATTGTTTTATTTTCATGTTTAGATTTTATTAAAAAATCATATTTATTTAAAAATTTTCCTGAATGCGTTACATTTTTTTTATTTATTAAATTTAAATAAACCAATCCATCTGGTTTAATCATGTTGTAAATTAATTTAACAGATTTCTTAAATTCATCCACAGGCATTGAATCTAGTGTGCTATCTGAAATTATATAATCAAAAGAGTTTAATTTGTATTTGAATTCATCCGAACTAATATTTATAAGTTTGTATTTAGAATTTTTTAATTTACTCTCTTTAAGAAATTTTTTTGCATTATTTATTGCTATTTTAGATATATCTATACCAACAACACTATATCCATTTTCTAAAATATATTTAACATTTCTACCATTTCCACAACCAATATCTAAAAACTTTATTTTATTTTTTTTAATTTTTTCCTTCAGTATGAATTTATTTAAAAATTTTATAATTTCTTCATTAGGGTATTTAAGATTATTTTCTAATCTTTTATATGAAAGATCCCAGTGTTTTTTATATTTCTTTTTATTCATTATGATTTTTTAAATACAGCATATAAAATTAATTATCATTAATCATTGGATAGTTTTTTTATTATTTTAATTTTATTATTATTAATTGTGTGTCTTAGATTTTGTTTTAATTGTATTTTTATCATATTCATCAACTCATCATTATCAAATTTAAAATTTTTTATAAGTTTAATTGACTCTAACCAAAATTGATTCTCATTAAAATTTCTAGAAATATCGTGACTAGGAATCAAAGATGATTTAGATTTTAAATATTCTGATTTCATATAAATGAAAGCTTTTGCTTCATTAATATCATGCTTGTTAGGTACTTTGATTTTTTTTAATATTTTAAATTTTTGAAGTTGTTTTTTGGTGCATCTAAATTTTTTTGCAAATCTCATATGTGAATAATAAGAATTTTCAATAAATATTGCTGATGTACCATTCGCTAAATATTCAAGTGTAGCGCTTCCATGAGATGTAATGCAAACATCAGCAATATTTAATAAAGAAATTTGACTTATATTATTAGGAAATAATTTTATATTTTTATAATTATTCACAAGATAATTTATTTTGTTATTTAAATTAACTCTTGATTTATAATATTGTTCAGTTGGATGGTGTTTAATAATCCAATTATAATCTTTAGCAAATTTTAATTGATCTAAAATAAAGTCTCCCCAAGAGTAATTATCTGTAAAATATTTTCTTGGACCATTATGAAAATTTCTATCTATTAAATGATGTAAAAAAACTACACCAATTTTTTTATTTTCCCAGCTAAATAATTTATTAAGTTTAGATTTATTAATTATTGGTTTTTTTATTTTTTTAAAAATAACCTTGAGATCAATACCAAATGTACCATTTTTAATTTTTTTTTTCTGAATATAATCGTATTTAGACAACAATTTCTTGCCTTCTCTCTTGTAGATATAATTAAATGATTTATTTGAGATTATGTCTCTGTATAAATATCTCTCGTTATCTTGCTTATAAATTCGTACTGCAAGACTTTCAACTCCAAGTCTGGAGAATACTTTAATCTTATTTGATAGACAAAGTTGAAATAATGCATTTAGTGGTAAAAATGAAGTTTCTGCCTGAACACTTAATTTGAAATTATTCTTTTTAATTATCTTTTCAAATTGATTACAAATTATAACTGATTCAGTCAGAAAAAAAAACAATTCAAAATTGATTTTTTTTAAATAAGCAATACCAGTATACCTTATAAAAGAATCGTACGCGGATAAACCAACATCAGTATTTTTATACTTTAATTTTAAAAAATTCTTTATATCCTTATTTGTACCTAAAATTTTTAAAGATATAAATGATGCAATTATTCTTTGAACTATATTTGGTTCATCAATTAATATGATATTGTCTATATTATAGCTTTCAAAAATGCTTCTTCCATGAAAATTATTTCTTTTTATTATTCCTGTAATTTTTTTTCCATAAATTTTCTTTAAATAGTTTGCTATTACACAATTTGATAAAGCATATGCTGGGTGGTTAACAAAGCTTTCAACCAGTATTGTATCTTGATATTTTTGAGTGTTTTCTTGTCCTTTCCAAAATTTCTTATTTATGTCAATAAATTTGTTAAATGAATTATTATTAAAATATCCACCTTTAGTTTTAAAAATTGTAACGAAAAAAAATTTTTTTACATTTATTATTTTGAAAAAATTGATGAAATTATAAAAAAAAGATTTGATTTTCTTTTTAAAATGAAAATATATACATGATAAAATAAGATTTACTTTAAAAATCATGTTGTTAATTAATGTGTATATTATTACAAGGGTTTTGATTTAACTTGAAAAGATTTATATAATAATATCAAATATCTTCAACAAAAATGTAATCAAACATGATAATACTAGTTAGTCTATAGCGTTATGTTTAAAATTAATAATTTAGAAATAAGTTTGAAATCTGATCCAATTATTTTACCTGAAATTGGTATCAACCATAATGGTTCATTAGAAACAGCATTTAAAATTATTGATGCAGCTAAAAGAGCAGGTGCCAAAATTATTAAACATCAGACTCACATACCAAGTGATGAGATGTCTGAAGAAGCAAAAAAAATAAAACCAGGAAATTCAAAAAAAAATATTTATAAAATAATTCAATCGTCATCTTTAAATGAAGAGGATGAATTTAAATTACTTAAATATGCAAAGTCAAAAAATATAATATTTATAAGTACTCCATTTTCAAAACTAGCTGTAGACAGGCTTGTCAAATTTAAAATTCCTGCATTTAAAATAGGATCTGGAGAAATGAGTAATTTTCCATTGATTGAATATATATGTAAGTTCAAAAAACCTTTAATAGTAAGTACCGGAATGCATTCTATGACAGAAGTAATAAAAACTTATAAATTTTTAAAAAACAAAAATGCAAAATTTGCTTTTTTGCATACTACAAATCTTTATCCCTCAAAGGATAAACATTTAAGATTACACTCTATAATTGAAATGAAAAAAAAATTTCCAAATATTCCTATAGGATTATCTGATCATACTTCAGATTTATTATCATCTATTATTGGAATTTCACTCGGCGCAAAAATTATTGAGAAACATTTTGTTCATAATAAAAGTATAAATGGTCCAGATATAAGTGCGTCAATTGATGAAAAACAATTAAAAAATCTTATAGAAACTTCATTGAGGATTAAAAAACAGATGAAAGGGAGTAAAACGATTTTAGACGATGAACAGGTTACTAGAAATTTTTCTTATAGCTCGGTCGTGTCTTTAAAAAAAATTTATAAAGGTCAAAAGCTTACAAAAAATAATATATGGGTCAAAAGGCCGGGCACAGGATATTTTAAGTCAAATATGTTAAATCAGCTTTATGGTAGAACTGCTAAGAGAAATATAAAAGCAAATTATCAAATAAAAAAAAATGATATTTAAAAAAAAAATAATATTTGTTACATCAACACGTGCAGATTTTGGTAAACTTAAATCATTAATAAAAATAACTAAATCAGATAAAAATTTTAAAATTAAAATAGTAGTTACTGGTATGCATATGCTTAAAAAATTTGGAAGTACTTATAGGGAGGTTACAAAATCTTTCAAATCAATTGTTACTAAATTTAGAAATCAGAAATCAAATGATAAATTGGAAATTATTTTATTTAAAACAATAAAAAAATTTAGTAAAATTGTGGAAAAAGAAAAACCAGACTTAATAGTTATTCATGGAGATAGAGTGGAGGCGCTTGCATGTGCAACTGTTGGAGCTTTAAATCATATATTAACTGCACATATTGAAGGTGGAGAAATATCTGGGACAATAGATGATTCAATAAGACATTCTATAACAAAATTAAGCCATGTTCATTTTGTAGGAAATAGGAAAGCTGAGAAAAGAGTCTTAAAAATGGGTGAAAAAAAAAAAAATGTGTATAAAATTGGTTCTCCAGATAGTGATATTATTTTAAATTATAAACTGCCCAATTTAAATACTGTAAAAAAAAGATACGGCATAAAATATGACAATTATGCTATTCTATTATGGCACCCAGTTACTTCAGAAATTAAAGAGCTAGAAGAAGATACTAAAAAAGTTATAAATTTTTGCAAAATTTTAAATCAAAATTATATAACTATCTATCCAAATAATGATCCAGGAAGTTCAAAAATATTAAACTTATATCAAAATATTAAGCAAACAAATTTTAAATTACTTAGAAGTCTAAGATTTGAACATTTCCTATCTCTTTTAAAGAATGCTAAATTTATAATTGGGAATTCAAGTTCTGCAATCTACGAAGCACCTCTATTTGGAACACCTGCAATCAATATTGGTAATAGACAATATAAGAGATTTAATTCTAAGCTAGTTAAGAATTTTAAAATTTCAAATTTAAGTAAAAAAGATTTTGAATATTATCTAAAATCATACAAATTCAAAAAAAAATTTTCCTACGGAAAAGGAAATAGTGACGAAAAATTTTATAAAACTATACATATGAAAAGTTTCTGGAATATATCAACTCAGAAATTTTTTAAAGATAATTTATAATTTTATGGTAAAAAAATTTTTCTTTAAAAATATTTAAAATTGTCAATAGTATTTAAAACTGAGGTATTAAATTGAATTACAATATTAATGAACTTCAAGATTATCTAAAAAATAATAATATAGCATTTATAAAAGATTTTGATTTATCAAAAAGATCATGGATAAAATGTGGAGGTGTAATTAAGACTTTTATAAAACCTAGAAGTGTAAAAGAAATTAATTATGTTCTATTATATCTAAATCAAAAAAACATTAACTATTACATTATAGGAAATATCTCAAATACAATCATAAGAGATGGAGAAATAAATACTCCTTTCATAAATTTAAACTCCTTAAGTAAAATTAAGAAATTAAATAATAAAAATGGATTACACATTTATTCAGATTCTGGTGTGTCAATACCTGTCTTTTCAAAGTACGTAATCAATCAAGGATATTCAGGCACTCAAGGATTGTATGGTATACCCGGTTCTATAGGAGGAGGGATATTTATGAATGCTTCGTCATTTAAAAATTATCTCACTCAAAATATTCGTAAAATAATTGTTATAGACTCTAATCAAAAAATGAAAATTGTACGAAAAAAAGAGGCAAATTTTTCATGGAGAAATTCAATATTTCAGAGTCAAAAAAGTATAATATTAGGTGCATATTTTTATTTTCCTATAGAAAATAAAAAAAATAAAAGTTTGATAGAAACTCAATTTAATAAACTTTTGCATTTAAGAAAAAAATATCAAGAGAAAACATTCCCTAATCTTGGAAGTTTATTTGCGACAAAAAATATATACTCAGATATTAAATATACTTCTGTAATATTTTTTTTACTTTTTCTAAATTATAAAGTAATAAATTTGATTTTTTTTAATAGATTTTTTAAAATTGATTTAAACAAAATGAGGTCACTATTAAACAGTTTGTATATTAAAAGTTTAAAATTAAATAATAATTCTGATTTTTCTTTGTCTGAAAGAACCATAAATTGTTTAATTAATAAAGGCACAGCTAAATCGGCAGAAGGTATTAAATTAATTAGAAAGTTTCAAAAAATAACTAAATTTAAAATAAAACTCGAAAACGTAATTTTAGATAAAATATTATGAAAATAAATATTTCAACTTTTTTTTATGGAAATAATTATGGAGCATTATTGCAATGTTATTATTTAAAAAAATTTATTGAACTAAATTATAATAAAACAAAAGTTGATTTTTTAAAATATCAACCAAAAAAGTTAATTTTTAAAGAAGAAATTTCTCCAATAATAAAAAAAAATCCTTTTAAATTTGTTGATGGTTTAATTAGATTTAAAAAATTAAGAACATGGAAAAAAAAAAATATTTTATCCAAACCTGATTACAACAAATGTGAAAATTCATTTAGTAAAAATGTAAGCATATATGGTAGTGATGAAATATGGAATTTTTCCAATCCTTTTTTTGGATATGATGATTTTTTTTTTGGAAAATATGATAATAGTTATAAAATTTCATATGCAGCATCCTTTGGATCGGCAAAAGTATCAAATTTAAAAAAAAATATTTTTATTGAAATTAAAAATTTATTAAAAAAATTTTCATATTTATCTGTTAGAGACGAATTTTCTAGAAATTTGCTTAAATCTGAGTTTAATTTAGATTCAGAAATAGTTTTAGATCCTATTTTTTTAAATAATGAAAGCAATAAAAATGAGATAAATTATAATGGAGATAAATGTATAGTTTATGGAAACTTTTTTACGAACGATCAAATAAAAAAAATTAAAAATTATTGCAAATATAATAAATTAAATATTTTATCAGTTGGATATTATAATGATTGGGCAGAAAATAATGTGACAATGAATCCTTTTGAATTTATAAAAATATTAAAAAAATCTAAAATTATATTTACCTCTATGTTTCACGGCGTACAGTTTAGTATAAAATTTAAAAAAAATTTTTGGTATAGCGTAGACCCTTATAGACTAAATAAGCTCGAATATGTTTTAAATAAGCTTAATCTTAAAGATAGAGAAATAAAGCAAAATTCAAATTTTAGTAAAGAAATTGACTATATTAGTATAGATAAGACTTTAAATGATTGGAAAACAACATCTAAAGAATTTTTAATACAATCAATTAATTCTTTAGAGAATCGAATATAAAATGTTATTTAATAATTTAAAAAAAACCTTAAATATTTTAACTTATAAAGAAAAAATAAATTTCTTATTTATTTCCTTAATAACATTTGTTGTTACTTTTTTTGAATTAATTAGCCTTGGATCAATACCAGTTTATATTTCATTAATATTTGATCCTTCTTTGATAAATAAATATTTAATTAAAGTAAATTTAAGTAATTTTGAAAATGTTCATGATTCAGAAAATTTTATTTATTATTCTTCGTTCTTTCTTGTGGCAGTTTTTTTAATAAAGAATATTTTTATAAGTATTTCATATTTTTTTAACATTAAATTTATTTTTAACTTGAGAATTAGATTGGGAAAACAAATATATAAAAATAATATTTATTCTGACTACCTTAATCACATCGAGCGTAGCCCCGCAGAACTTATAAGAAATCATAATGAAATTACAAGATTTAGTGGATTGATTGGACACTATCAAAGACTATTATTAGAAATAGTTTTGCTTACATTGCTTCTAATAGTTACCTTAAATGTATATTTTGAGATAACAATTTTATTTTTTGGACTTTTTTCAATATTTTTTTTGATTTATTTTATATCAATAAGGAAATGGCTTAATGCGGCAGGTATTAAGCAACAAGTGTATAAAAAAATTGAGTTTAGTCTATTAGATAAAACATTTTCTGGAATAAAAGAAATAAAATTAAATTTAAAAGAAAATTTTTTTAAAAAATTATTTAATGATAATTATTTTAAAATGAATAGACTTATATTCTTAATCGATTTAATAAATAAAGTTCCCAAAATTTCTTTAGAGATGCTTGCAATAATAACTATAACTGTAATTTCTGTCTTCTTTTATCAAAGTGATTTAAGTAACACAGAAATAATATCAAGTTTATCATTTCTTTCTGTGGTGGCTATCAGATTTATACCAGCTTTTAATGGAATTTCTATGGCTGCAGCAGCAATTAAATATGTAAAGCCATCGCTGGATATAATTGAGAAAGATTTAAAAAATATATCTAATTATTCAAAATCAATAAATAAAAAAGTAGAACATTATTCTAATAAAATAAAAAATATTAAATTAGAAAATCTTACATTTAATTATGGTGTTAGAAATAATTCTTTACTTGAAAATGTAAATTTTGTTATTGAAGAAAATGATAAAATAGGTATTTTTGGAAAGTCAGGATCAGGAAAAACATCAATTATAAATTTGATTACAGGCTTAATTGAACCAATTAAAGGAAATATTTATTTTAATGAGATTAATATTCGAGATAAAATAAATATTTTCTATAACAAAATTAGCTATGTTACACAGGACAATATTTTATTTGATGATAGTATTCTCAATAATATAACATTTAATAGCAAAACCATTGATAAAAGTAAGCTAGATAAGGTTATTAAAATTTGTAAATTAAATGAATTTATAAAAGATTCTTCTCAAGGAATAGATCTTAATATTGGAGAAAAAGGCTTGAAACTCTCTGGTGGACAAAAGCAAAGGATAGGAATTGCAAGAGCACTGTACAAAAATTTTGATATATTAATTTTAGATGAGGCAACTTCAGCAATTAATAAAGATTACGAAAAAGAAATATTACAATCAATTAATGAAAATTTTAATGACAAAATAATTATAATTGTAAGTCATAATAGTAATAACTTTAAAAGTTGTAATAAAATTATTTCTATCAAAAATAATAATTTACAAATAGAAAATAGCTAAAAATAATTAATTAGTATTAATTGAGTAATTTAAAATATTTTTTAAATTACTTTTTTCTCCAAAATGTTTTGATCCTTCCAAAGTATAATGAGCATAATCAAAATAAATTTTTTCTTTATTTACTGTTACTATGTCACATATTTGGTCTTTATAGTTACATGAATAATTTTTGGGATCGTAAAATTTAATATTTAAATTTATAAGATATTTTTTCATTTTTTCGTTCAGTATTTCTTTTTTCTTATTAATTTTGCTAAAATATAACTTTGAGGAGTTATAAAAAAATTTTTCATCTATTTTTTTATTATTTTTTAGTTTTTTCAAAATTCTATTATCAAGCAAAGTAGAATTATAAACATTGTCTTCAAATTCAGGTCTATTCAAAAACACAAGTAACTTCTTGTTACTATTTTTAATTAAATTGTTGTATTTTTCTATATCTTTGTAACTTTTTTTCGTCCATCTGGATGCAAGTATTATTAAATCAGAATTCTTTATAATTTGGTTCTTCTCGTACTCTTTTTTGAAGTCCTTAATTCCAATTCGTAAAACAGAAAACTCATAGTTGGGAAATAGATTTTTATTTAAATGAAACATTCTGAATACGCCAATTGAATGTGAATTTCCTATAATCAAAACATTTTTTTTGCTTTTATCCTCAAATTTTGAAGAGCCTGTAAAATAATATCCATCTAGTGGCTTTCCCCATTCTTTTAATAAAATATTATTATCAAATACATACAAAGGATATTTTACAAAAAAATTATTATAACGAATTTTAATTCCTTTATTAACCAAAATAATAAAACAAAATAATATAATTAAAATTATTGAGGTAAAAATCACTTTTAAAAATTTTTTTAAATCTACTAATTTTTTATCCCTAAAAGGTTTTTCGATAACAAAATATGAGAAAATAGATACAAGTACAGAAAGCAAAATCATCAATACTTTTTGATTAGCAAAATTGCTATATAAAAAATAATAAGATTTACTTAAGACAAATAATGGATAATGCCATAAGTACAGTGAGTAAGATATCAATCCAATAAAAACAATTGGTTTTAGGTGTAATAAATATTTATAAAAAAAATTATCTTCTTTTATTAAAATTATTATTAAAGTTCCCAATACTGGTATTAAAGTTTGATAAGATGGAAGTTGCATATTAGCGTTGTAATAAAAAATAGAATAAAAAATCATTAATAGACCCACTAAAACTAATAAAGATGACTTGAAATAAGTTAATTTTAATTTCAACTTAAAACTTAAAATTGAAGCAGTACATCCTATTAGAAGCTCCCATGCTCTTGTAGGAAAAAGATAAAAATTTAGTGATGAAATTTGTGGATTAGACGAAAAAGAAAATACTATACTTAAAATTAAGCTAATAATTAAAATAAAAATAAAAAAACTTAGAATAAATTTTTTTTCTTTTTTTAATATAAAGAGTAAAATTAAAGGGAATATTAAATAGAATTGTTCTTCTACAGACAACGACCAGGTATGCAATAGCTGCATATATTCAGAACTTTCAGAAAAATAGCTATCTTGATTAAAAAAAAAGAAAAAATTTGATATAAAAAAGATTACCGATATTACAGATTTTGCAAAATTAATTTGAGCATATGGAGGAAGAGAAAATAAAGATATTAATAATAAAATTATGATTAAAAAAAATAAAGCTGGTAGAATTCTTCTTGCTCTTCTTATGTAAAAATCTTTTATTGAGATATTTTTTTCTATTGCAAATTCGTTTAAAAGAATACTTGTTATAAGGTATCCAGAAATTACAAAAAAAATATCAACACCTAAATATCCACCTGTTAAAAAATCATTACCGCCAATTTGAAATTTTGCGTGATATAGTATTACAGAAAAAACTGCTAAAGCTCTAAGACCGTCTATTTCTGGTCTATAAATTAATTTTTTCATTATCTAATAATTTGTCTGTAAATATTATAATTTCTCAAATATTGCAAATTATGTTATATCTATTTTATGATCAGTGAAACTAAAATTAAAAAATTTAAAGAAAATGGATATTTGGTAATTCCAAATTTTTTAAAATTCGAGGAAGTAACAAAATTACAAAGTTCAGTAACTGATTATAGAAAAAAAAAAGACAAAAACGAACCGTATGTATCCTTAGATGATGAAAATATTTTAAATTTGTTATGTAATGATAATTTAAAACAAATATTAAATTCAATTATTGGACCAAGTGTATATTTCTTACATGACACTGATGTTTTAGATGGACCAGTAAAAAATAATAATACTTGGCATAGGGATAACCCATGCAGACGTACCGGAGTTGGTCCAGATTGGGATGATAAGGAAGAGTATAATGTAGTAAGTGTAGCATTATATTTATGTGATAGCCTTAAAACTCAATCCTCTCTTAGCATTATTCCTAAATCACATAAACTAGACTATTCATCAAAATTTTCCAATATTTTAAGAGTTTTGCACCAAAGAACTAGAAATATAAGCTTACTCAATCCATTAAGAAATCTTATAAAATTTATTATAGCTAAAGAAATTTATTATAGGCCGGGTGATTTAATTATATTTTATTGCAATCTATACCATAGTGGATCTATTATTAATTCAAAAAAAAATTCCGTTGAAAGACAAGGTGTTATTTCGAGATTTGGAGGAAATGGAAAACATTCTCTAACATTTATGAACTATGAATTAAATTATAGATTTGCAGGTGAAAGATTTACGCTGTCAAAAAATAAAGAGAAATACTTCAACAGACTAAAAGAAAAAGATCTATATATATCTCCATATATTGAAAAAAAAGAAATAAAAGGAGTATTTATTCCAAAAGATCAGTCTGCAGATAGATTAATAAAAACATAAAAAGAATTGAGATAAGTTTCAATAAAAATAAATAAGAAAATAATATGAAAAAATATATCAAATCGATTTTAATTAATTTTTTTTGGTTTGTGTCTAAATCAATGAGAATTCATTCGATCAATAGAATGTTAGTTGAGAAAAACTATAGTGAATTAATCAAAAAAAAAAATATAGTGATGAAAAAAATTTAATTAATTATGGATTCAAAGTTTATTCTCAGGCAGATGAGGATGGAATAATAAATGAGATATTAAATAGAATTGACGTCACAAAGAAAACATTCATAGAGCTTGGAGTTCAGGATGGCAAAGAATGCAATACATTATATTTACTAAAGTCTGGATGGAAAGGTTTATGGGTAGATGATTCCACTAACTTAAATGAATTTGATAAATCTTTTTCAAAATTTTTAAAAAAAAATCTTATTTTTGAAAAAAAAAGAGTTACAAAAAACAATATTAATTCATTAATAGAAAAAAATAAAAATTTTTTAGGTGAAACTATTGATGTTTTATCAATAGATTTGAGTAAAAATACATATCATATATTAGAATCCATTGAAGCTTGTGAACCAAAGTTAATTATTACAGAGTATAATGCTAAACTTAGAGACAAAATAGAATGGGAATGTCAATATGATGAACAAGGTGATTGGGATGGTTCAGATAATTTTGGAGCATCGTTAAAGTCATTTGAAAATATGTTAAGTAAAAAAGGTTATAGTTTAGTTGGTTGTAATATAACTGGAGTAAATGCCTTTTTTATTAGAAAAGATTTAATTAATGAAAAATTTATTAATAATTTTTCAAGTGAATTCCATTATGAGCCTCTTAGATTATGGCTTATTAAAAAATACGAAAATGAGTTTAAAGTTTTTATATAGATAATTTAGTATTTATCTTTCAAAATTTTAGCCGCAACCTTTGCAGATGAACCAATATTGAAAAAATTTTCTTTAACAAATCTATCAATTTCATCATCATTTAATTTTAAACTTATGATTTTTCTTATTCTTAGCGGCAAATCTTCAAGTTGATTTATGTTTAATATATTTCCAAATTTTTTTAATATTTTTTCATCAATTGTTTCAATATTTAACTCTTTAAATGATGAATTATGAATTTTATCAACATAATCAATTTTTATTATCGGCTTTTTAAATGCAAATAAATACTCACTAAAAATTGAGGAGTTGTCCGAAATTAATATCTCTGATTTCTCCATTGAAGGAATATTTGAATAATTGTTATCAATTTCAAATAAGTCTTTTTTAAAAAACTTAATCATATTTTGTATCTGGTTTTTTGATCTTTTAAAATGTTCGCTATGGGGTCTTAAAATTAAAGTGAATTCGTTTTCTATTAAAATTTTTGCTATTTCAAAGCCATAATCATCAAATAAATTCTTTTGACTATAGTTCCATGATGGTGCAAACAAAACACATTTATTTTTTCTTAATTTTAAATTTACATTTTTTTTCAGATAGTCTAAATAAAAATACCCCACATCATAAATTTTTTTTGCAGGAAATGAAAATTTATTTTCAGCAGTTTCGAGTTCGTTTGTTTGGTACCTTCCATTAGAAAAAATTATATCAAAATTTTTAAACGCGTTTTTCGTATAAATTTTGTGTGAACTAGCTAATGCATGAAAAAAATAAATATACTTGTCACATTTATTTGATTTTTTAAAGACTTCACCTAATCCAGGTACAGTTATAATAAAATTTTTACAAGACATAGAGCTAAAAATAGTCTCAAAAAAAAATCTATTATTTATATAAACTGTGTTGACTTTTTCTTTAAAAAATAAATATTCTTTTTTATTTGTGCAGATATAAAATATATCTTTTTCTCCAATTTCTAATAAGTTTTCAATTAAATCTAAAAAGTGATTTTTATAAAACTCAGATTCAGAATAGAAAACATATTTTTTTTTATTTTTTGGAGTATTAATAAATTTTATAAGAGATAAAAATGAATAAAAAAAATCTCTCATTTTGAAGTGATTATCTTAATAATATTTTTCTTGTCAATTTTAATTGGATTATTAGATAATCTTAATAGATTAACACCATTTAAAATTTTATCTAAATTCTTATTAACATTAATATTTTGCATACTTAAATTATCTTTCAGTTCAGCCTTAAATTTAATATTTTTGATTTTTAATTTAAATTCTTCAATATTTTTAGATTTAAATATTTTAAACAAAATATCAAATCTTTCTCTTAAGTTGAATAAAGATGTTGAACTATTTAAGTTATTAAAGTTGTATTCAAAAAAATCTTCAAAAAATAAAGATACAGCATGGCCATGACTAAATCCAAAATTTGTAGAGAAAGGATAAGAAACGGCATGAGGAATTGTTGTTTTGGTAATATCAATTGCCTTACCTGCTAAGTTTGAAGCGATTAACATTTTAGCAGAAAGTTCATGATTAGGATTTTCCAAAAATTTAAGAAAATATTTTTCATTTAATTCAATCGATTTTTTAGAATATAAAATACTTTGTTCATTGGATTTAATTGCTATTAGCGATTCCATAGCCTGAGCTAAAGCGTCAAAACCAGCAGACGCATTAATTTTGTGAGAAGAACTTAGTAAAAGTTCAGGAATAAGAAAAAAAAAATCTGGTTTTAATTTTTCGCTTTCAAAAGAATATTTGATATTATCTAAATAGATTACAGCATTTGAGGTAGATTCTGCACCTGAGCCAGCTGTAGTAGGTATAGCAACTAACTTTGTAAATTTTTTCTTATAGGGGTAAGAGTAATTTTTTATATGATTTTTTAAGCTATCAGAAATTTCTATACAATTTGAAATTTTTGCTAAGTCTATTACAGAACCACCACCAATAGCCAGTATAACATCGGGATCAAATCTTTTCATTTTAATAGTTAGGTCAACAAGCTCTTCATAAATTGGTAGAAAGTTTTTTTTAAAATAATATTCAAATTCATAATTATTATTTAGATTATCTAAATCTTTTTTTATTGAGAGTTTTTTAAAAGAATTAAGCCCACATATCACAAATATTCTTTTGAAATTAGATTTTTTTAAAAATTCTAAAATATCTTCAACTTTATTTGTTCCAATATCCATCTTATTTTAAAAATTTATTTTTAATTATTTTAAGATTTTTTGGTCTCGGAAGGTCTTTAATCTTATTTGCCGATGTCTTTACTTCTAAAAAACTAAGTGATTTATCGTCTAAAAAATTTTTAATTTTATCTTTTATATTTTTTTCACTTTTAATTAAAAAATAATTTTTAAAACCTGCACTCATGACTAACTTCTTAATATCTAGCTTGTTTATATAAGTTGTCTGTCCTCCAACTGAGTCATGAAGATTATTATTTATTAATATATATTTAAGATTTTGATTAGCAGAATTTGCTAAAGTTAGTATGGCACCCATATGCATTAAAAATGATCCATCTCCATCTAAACAAATTACTCTATGATTTTTTTTGTTTATATTAATTCCCAAACTTAAAGATGAAGTGTGGCCCATTCCTCCAACTAGATAAAAATCTTTACCTTTATTTATTTTGTATTTTTTTCTATAAAAAAACAATTCTCTTGAATTATAGCCTGTACTTGAAACTACTAAGTCTTTTAGTTTTAAATTTTTAAGTAAATTTAAATAAAAAACCTCTTTATCTAAATTATAATAATTTTTTTTCTTAATAGAAATAATTTTATTTTTTAATATATTTTTTTCTATTAAGCCAGCAATGATAGTTTTATCTTTCTTTGATTTTTTTATAGCTCTATTAAAATTATTTAGATCGTTATTGTTTCTAATTATCTTATATTTTATCCCAAGAAGTTTAAGTAAATCTAATGTTATCTTCCCTTTAGCTTCATGTTGAGGTTCGTCTTTAATACCTGGACTACCTCTCCAACCAATTAACAAAACTAGTGGAATTGAGTAAACATTTTGATGAGCTATTGAAATCAACGGATTAATAGCATTAGATAGTCCGGAATTTTGCAAATATATGCACGGCACTTGCTTTGTAGATAAATAATGACCAATTCCAATAGAAACTGCAGCCCCTTCATTGACTGCTAAAATATGTTTCTTCTTTTCATTTTCCTGTAAATAAATTGATAAATTCTTAAGTATACTATCTGGAACTCCACTAAAAAAATTAATTTTGTTTTTTTTTAATGTTTTAATTAAATCATTAACCTCAATCATTTAACTAAATTTATAATTTCATTTATAGGTACAATTTTTTTTTCAATTTCATGTGATCTTGTATTTTTAAGAATATTTTTAGCCACATTTTGCATTGCTGGAAAAGCTGCTCTAAGTAATTGATTAGCATAAATTACAACTTTAAAACCATTATCAATTAAATCCTTCTCTTTGACTGTAGAGTATGAACTTGGAACTGCAACAAGTGGTAATTTATACTTAGTCAAATTAAATTTTTTCGCGAATGAAAAAATTTCGTTTGGTTTTTTATTTTTGCTATGAATTAATATTGCATCCGCGCCTGCTTTTGAATAAATCTCAGCTCTTTTTAAAGCATCATTAAGGCCTTTACCCAATATAAAACTTTCTATTCTAGCGATAACCATAAAATCTTTTGAACTTCTGGATTCAACAATTTTTTTAATTTTCTTTGAGAATTTTATAGGATTATCTTGTTTTACACCCTTTTGATTTTTAAATAATGAGTTTTTTTTAAGTCCAATCTTGTCTTCAATTGCTACTGCCGAAACCCCAGATCTTTCTAGAGATCTTACCAAATAACCTAAATGTTCAATTCTACCACCATTATCACCGTCAAATATAACAGGTTTAGTAGTTACATCCATTGTATCATTTAAAGATAAAATTCTTGATGAGTAATCTACAGATTGATTATCAGGCTTACCTTTTACCGCAGAGTCAGTCAAGCTTGATGACCACATACAATCAAATTCAATATGTTTATTATTTTTAGCAATATTTAGGTTTTCAATTAACAGTCCAGTCAAAGAATTATGAGACTCGATTACTCTTACTATATCTTTACAATTGATTAGTCGTCTTAATTTATTTACTCTTCCCTCTATTTTGTTTAGGTTTATTAATTTTTCATCCTTAAATTGCAGAATCATATTTTTTGAATGCTTGGGTTCAATCAATTTCCCATTCCAATTTTTAAGTGTTGATATTGCTTTTTTTCGAATATATTTTCTATTATCATTAACCCAATCATCTCCATGCACTAGATAATCTGGTTTAATCTTTTTTAAATTTTGCGAATAATCCTCAGAATCTTGAGGCATAACTCTATCGACAAACTTAATTTTTTTTACAATATTTTCTCTTTGTTCATAATTTAAATTTGGTATTCTTTTATATTGAGCAATCGCTTTATCTGTAAGCAGTCCAACAATAACTTCCCCGTAACTTTTTGCTATTTGTAAAATCTTGATGTGACCGCTATGTAAATAATCTACTGCTAAAGCGACATAGACTTTTTTTTTCATAAATAAATAAAATAATTTTTAAGATAACTCTTCTAATATAAATTTAGAGGCAATAACAGAAGATTTATTGATATTTGATATATATTTTTTCTTAAATATATCAACTTTGTCATTTAAAATAAGATTATTATTTATAAGTTTGTTCACCAAATTTGGCAATGATTCAATTTCCTCAATTTTAATTATGTTGGTAAATTGTTTTTTAAAATTGTCCTCAATTGTTTCCAAATTTTTATTTATTTTTAAATCATTATGAATTTTGTCCATATACTTAATTTGAATTATAGGCCTTTTAAATGTAAGCATGTATTCCATATCTATAGCTGAGTTATCAGTTATCAATAAAGAGGATTTTTCCATGGAATCTAAATTAGATAAATTTTCATCAAATATAAAATTATTAGTAGTTTGAAATTTTTTTTTTATAGTTTTTATAGTTTTTATTGATCTTTTATAATGCTCAGGATGTGGTCTTAGAGTAACTATAAAATTATTTTTTAAAAGTAATTCAATTATTTCTAAACTATAGTTATCAAATAAATTTTTGTTGTAATTCCAAGAAGGTGCAAAAAATATATTTCTATTAATTTTTTTTTCTAAATTAATTTTTGATGATAACTTATCTAAAAAAAAATAACCTGTATTTAATATTTTTTTTTTTGGAAAATTATAATTTTCTTCAATATTAATCAGTTCTTTTTTTTGATATTCACCATTTGTAAAGACTATATCATAATTTTTAAAAGCTTCTTTCGTATACCTTGTGGTTACGCTTGATAGTGCATGAAAAAAATATATGTAGTTTTCACAGTTATTTGATTTTTTTAAATGATTTCCTAAATCTGTTACTGTCATAATAACACATTTACATTTTATAAATGCAAATAAAATTTCTAAAACTATTTTGTTGTTTAAAAGCAAAGTATTTGTAATTTTTTTAAAATGTTCAAATTCATTTTTATCTGATGTTATATATAAGGTTTTATTTTTATCCTTAATTAATAAAACTAAATCTTCAAAATGATCAATGTAAAATCGTGACTCAGAAAAAAATACTATATAATTTTCTTTTCCCGATAATCGTAAATATTTAATAAAGTTTAATAAGGAGTTTATAAATGAAATCATTGGACAGTAATAAATTGAAATAGACTCTATTTTAGTCTTTTCTTAATTTCAAAACATTTTTTTTTATCAAAGATGATGATATTTTTTTCGTATAACTTGGTTCAATAAGTTTTCCAGACCATTTTTTAAGTGTTTTGATTACTTTGTCTCTAGTTTTTTTTTGGACACCCTTTTTCCAATCATCGCCATGGACAACGTAATTAGGTTTTAACTTGTTTAAATTTTTAGAATAATCTAATGAGTTTTGAGCTATTACTTTTTTAACATATCTTATATTTTTAATAACAGTTTTCCTTTGATAAAAATTTAATAATGGTTGTTTTTTATAACTTGAAATTGCTTTGTTTGTTAGCAATCCAACAGTTACATCTCCAAGTGAAGCTGCTTTCTTTAATATATTTATGTGTCCAACATGTAATATATCAGCTGAAATTCCAACATATACTTGCTTTTTAGCTTTTTGTAATCTTTTTCGAATTTTAGAAGATGAAATATTTTTAGTATATTTTATATCTATTATTTTACCTTTCCATTTTTTCATTAATAATTTTAACTTCTTTCTCTGAGATGATTGAGTGTTTTTTTTCCAATCATCTCCATGAATAAAATAATCAAATTTATAAAATTCAGCAAACTGAGTATATTTTAATCCATTTAAAGGAATAACTTTATCAATACTTTTGATTTGATTTAAAATTTTTAATCGATTTTTATATGATATTAGAGGTTTTTTATTTTTATATGATAAAATTCCTTTGTCGGTCATTAGACCGACTATCACATTTCCAAATTTTTTAGCTTTAGTTAGAATATTAATATGTCCATGATGAAAAATATCGGCAGCCATTGGAACAAAAACAATTGGTTTTTTTATATGTTTAATAGATTGCATTTTTAGTAAAAGTTAATAAGTATTCAATATCAGCTTTTTTATTATGAAATCAAATATTAAATTTAGAAAAATTTTAAATGATTTAAAGAAACAACCTTCAGATGCAGCGAAAGATTTAAAAATAAGTATTAATCAGATAAATCAGATACTTAATGGAAAAATTGAAATAACAGATAAATTAATACATAAGGCTATTAAAATTTGGCCCATAAACTATAGTGATTTTTATATAGTAAAAGATGATACTAAAAATAATTATTTAATATTTAGAAATCAAAAAGCCAACAATTCTGAAAGAACTATGTTTAGAGGAGGTGTTCCTTATTATTCTTATAAAGATACAGTTATGTCAAAAATTTCTCCTTTCAAGCCAGAACTTATTGAGGAGTTAATGGTCATAAATGATGACAATCCAAACAATAAAAAAGTTAAATTTAATAATGGACACTTTTTACACCAATTCACTTATTTTATAGGTCCTGTAAATTTTTATTATGAAATAAATAAAAAGAAATACGTTTCCAAGATGAATACAGGTGACACTATGTATATAAGTCCTTATATAAAACATTCTTTTACGACTAGATTAAATAGTAAAAATGTTTATGGAAAAATATTAGCATTAACATTTTCAGATGTAATAACTAATGATGTATTAAATGAAATTTTAGTTTTGGGGTACGAAAAAACAAGAAAATTTAAGACAAATATTAATGATGAATATCAATCATTCTGGGCAAATTTAGATTATCATTTAAACATTCTCTCCTTGAGTCTAGACAAATTAAAAAAATTTACAGGGATAAATTTTAATAAAATAAAGTCTAATATGAGAATGCCATCATATACGCAAATAAAAAAACTATCTAATAGTTTAAACATAAATGTAAGAAATTTAATTCCACCCTTAAAAAGAAAAGAAGTTGAAATACTAGATTATAAAAATTGCAGACAATGGTTTTATACAAGCCTAAAAGATAAAATTTATAGTATTAAGGAACTTGCTTCATGCAATCTACTTCCAATGGCTAAATCAATTGAACTTACAGTATTAAAAAAAAATAAGCACAACAGTTTTTTTAGAATTCCATCTCATCAATATGTTTATAATATAGGCGACACAAAAATAAATGTAATTCTAGATAATAATAAAAAGGATTATTTAAATCCTGGAGATTCTTTATATTTGAAGCCTAATAGTAAACATTTATTTTTTCGAAAGGGAAAATTATTAATTTCTAGAATAAATGGAAATTTATCATCAGACTCGCTATATCAGATTTCTTCATTTTCAGATGAAAATTTAAAAAAAGTGATTAATGACAATAGACCATGGTTTTATAAAAAATAAATTGAAAATATTATTTAATAACAAAATTTTTTTTGATCAAAGATATGGAGGCATTTCTCGATATTTTAATTCGATATTTGAAATTTTTATTAAAGACAAAATAGATTTTAAAATAATTGCACCATTCTATAAAAATTTGTATTTAAAAAATTTAAACCATTCTTTTAAAAGAGGCTTTTACATACCAAGATATCCATTAAATACTTTTTTTAAAAAATTTAATAATTTCATTTCAAATAGCTATGTTAACATTAGTGAACATGATGTATTACACGATACATATTATAGTGAAGATATTTATAAATTAAAAAGTAAAAAAAAAATTATTACAATTCATGATTTGATACATGAAAAATATCCAACATATTATAATTTTAAAGATTTAATTAATAGTAGAAAAAAAATTTTTCACCATATAGATAATTTTATTTGCGTGTCTGAGTCAACCAAAGAAGATTTATTAAATATTTATGATATACCACAGGAAAAAGTGAGCGTTATTTATCATGGAAGTGATCATTTTGATAAAATAAAAATCGATATTAGCAGACAAAAGTTCAATTTTTTACAAAAAATAAACAAACCATTTATTTTTTATGTTGGAAAAAGATACAAATATAAAAATTTTCAACTTTTAATTGATGCATTTAAAAACTCATCTTTATTAAATAAAAATTTTAAAATCATTTTTTTTGGAGGAGAAAAAATAAGTAATAATGAAAATAGAATTTACAGGAATGCAAATATTTATGAGAATATTATTCATCTTAGTGGAGATGATGAGATTTTAAAATATCTCTATCTGAATGCTGAGGTTATGGTTTCAACATCTGAGTACGAAGGTTTTGGATTAAATATTCTTGAAGCTATGAGGCATAATTGTCCAGTTGTCGCTAAGGATATTAAAGTTTTTAGAGAGCTTTACGAAAATAAAATTTCTTACTTTGATGATAGTGAGTCGTTAATGAAAATTTTAGAAAAAATGCTCCTCTTGGAAAAAAGTAAACGCAATATTATTATAGATCATAATGATTTGTTTAAAAAATTTAATTGGCAATCCACTTGTTCTCAAATGTTAAAAATTTACCAAAATTTTTAATTGAGTTTTTTTTTTGTCATCTTCTTTTTTAAAAAGTTTTTTATAAATATTTTTTATTTTAACTTTAAAAAAAGAAAAAAAAGTTCCAATTGAGGCTGCTATGAAAATTAGAGCTTGAGCAATAATACTTCCACTACCAGGATCTAAATAGGCATAAGATGGAGTTGAAAATAATATAATTGATAAAAAAAAAATTGAGTTTTTCATTATTTTATAAGTATGTTATTTAACTTTAAGTTTTCATAAAGACTGATTTCGTTAGTAATAGTGTATTTATTAAAATCTTCAATATTTAAAAAAGTTTCAGGTTTTTTCGGTATATAAATATCATAATTATACGTATTAAAATCTTTAAAATCCTCTGTTAAATTATTACCAATATATTTTTTATCACAATAGTTATTTTCGTTAAAAAAGTTACAGTAGGTTTTAGCTAAATCGTGAAGAAAAACATGTTTATCAATTATTTGAATTTTTGATTTATTATTGTTGTATTTCTTAATCATTATAAATGTTTTATATCTTCCTAAACCCCAATATCTTGAATCATTAATCTTTAAGTTATAAGGGAAATTATTATAATATCCATTTGGTTTACCATGATCAGATTTTATTATAATCATTGAATTATCATAAATACTTTTTTTTTTTAAAATGTTTAAAAATAATGATATTTTTAAGGCTAAACATTTAATTACAATTTCCTCTTGTTGGTAGAGCTCAACATTTAATTTTTTTACCTCTTTGCAATTTTGATCTAGTCTTAAGGGCCAATGACTAAAACTAAAATGATACATTCTTATCGTATTTGATAAAGAAGAATCAAAGACAGTATCTTTGAAAATTAAATCAAATTCATTCATATGAACCATATATCTTGTATGGATACCTGATGTGTATGGATTATTTTCATTATTAAAATCAAAAGATATAATGTTTAAAAAAAATTTATAAAATTTAGAATAAAAAACATAATTTTCAAAAAAAGATAAAATAATAGGCGTTCCCCATCTAGAAAATGTGCCAGTTGTTACTTTTTGAAAAAAGCTATTTATATTATAAGCATTGCCATAATTTTTATATTTTCCTCTATAAACTACGTTTTCTTTATTTTTCATAAAATGCTTATAATTTCCATAAACTTTTGCATCTATATTTTCGTCATTAAGAATATTTTTACTTAGATTTTCATCATTAATTTTTAATACTTTACTATTTAGCTCGGCGTTTAATGAATTAACGGTTGCAGGCCATGCAGAAGTTACATTATTATAAAATTTAAAATCTTTTAATTCATTTTTAAAATTATTATTTATATTACTTTCTT
>MDSV01035797.1_pt1 | contig 28314 bp, 24 predicted proteins | sample 810851 | NCBI WGS metagenome assembly MDSV01 (sample SAMN05326640, study PRJNA326480) | marine metagenome | isolation source: seawater | place: Atlantic Ocean: North East | collected 2012 | reverse complement strand
TCTAGAGCTCACGTTGCAAATAATCCAGTAAGCTTTTCAAGAAATTATGGCGCGATGCAGCTTGGAGTTGAGAATACAGATTATTTTGTATAATTTCTATAGGTGGTATCCCCCATCAACTGGAATGCAATGTCCAGTGATATAACCACCTTTGCTGGAAGCTAAAAATACAGCCGTATCAGCAACTTCTTTTGGATAACCAAATCTTTTTATAGCTAGTGTGTTCATGACTGCTTCATGCCATGCATCGTCAAAGAAAGTGTTGTTTTCCTCTCGAAGCCTATGAAATATTCCCGTATCTATTACACCTAACGCAATAGAATTTGCTCTAACTCCATTCTTTCCCTCTTCTTTAGCGATACCTTTAAGAACATGCTCGATGGTTGCTTTTGGGGCGACTGAAAGAATATCTCCCGGAGGGTACTTAAACAATCCTGCAGAACTTATAAAAACAATAGATCCTTGAGACTCTCTTAGATATGGCAGTCCCGTCTTAATTAGATTAAAAAAGCCATTAATATCAACATCAATAACTCCTCTCCATAAATCAATATCTATTTCGCTGATAAATTTTTGAGGTATATCAAATCCAGCTGCGTTGACAAGCGTATTGATAGATCCATAATCCTTTACTACTTTTTTAAAAGTTTCTTCAACTAATTTAGGATTACTGTTATCTAATTGATAGATAAGAACATCATTGTTTATTTCATCAGCTATATCAATTGCAGCTTGTTCATTTTTATTGAATGTAATTGCAACTTTAGCGCCTGATTTCGAAAATTCTTGTGCACAAAGAGATCCAATGCCTCCACTACCTCCCACAACAAGAACACACCCATTTTTAAAACTTTTATCCATTTTTTTTACCTCATTTGTTATTATATTGTTTCTTGAAAATTTAACAAAAAGGTAATTAATTATGCGTTTTTCATATCATCCAACTATGTGCAACCCTTCGTTTTATCTAGAGCTAGGTAAAGCAGCCGAAGCAGCTGGCTTTGATACTATTACATTTCCAGATAGCATCTGTTACCCAAAAGAATGTGATTCAACATATCCATATAATGATGATGGTAGCAGAGAGTTTCTGGATGGAGTTCCATTTTTAGAACCATTTTCAATTATCCCAGCAATTGCAGCAGTTACTGACAAGCTTGAGTTTTCTACATCTGTATACAAACTAGCCCCAAGACAGGCAGTTACTACAGCAAAATTTGTAACTACTTTGGGTGTCATGACCAATAATAGATTTCATTTTGGTGTCGGGGTCAGTCCTTGGTATGAAGATTTCCTGGCAACAGGAGAAAGATGGGAAAAAAGAGGAAAAAGAATGGATGAACAAATTGATATTCTAAAAGGATTAATGAATGGAGAATATTTCTCATATAAAGGAGATTTTTATGATATTCCAGAATTAAAACTTTGTCCTGCTCCAACAAAACCTGTTCCTATTCTGATAGGAGGACACTCAAAGCTTGCTCTAAAAAGAGCCGCTCGTGTTGGCGATGGTTGGATCAGTGCTGGAATAACATTAGATGAAACAAAAGAATTTATTAATCAGATTAATGCTTTTAGAGAAGAGTTTGGAACACTTGATCATCCAAATTATCAATTTCAAGTTATGGGAGAAGCTGCCTATTCGCCAGATGGAATAAAAAAACTTGAAGATCTAGGAGCAACTGAAGTTATTGTTGCTTTTAGAAATGCCTATGAGGGAGGAGCTGACGAGAGGACGCTTGATGGAATGATAGCTGAAATTAATTGGTATGCAGAGGAGGTAATTAATAAATCAAAATAAAATGGTCGGGATGGCCGGATTTGAACCGACGACCACCTCACCCCCAGCGAGGTGCGCTACCAAACTGCGCTACATCCCGAAAAATTAATTGAATATTTTATACAAACTGTAATATTTAAAAAGAGGTTGCCTTTTTATTAAGATAAGAGCAAAAAACACATACTTTGACTATTGCTTATTGAATTATTTAAAAAATTGATAATATAAATAATATTTATATTAAAAGATTGTATAAATTTAAAATAAAGTGTATAAAATACGCTTTTCTAATTCATTACTTATAAAATAAAGCATAAAATTAGATTTATCATGAGAAATAAAAACTTTACAAATAAAAAAAACCGTTATAAATCTTGCTTAATAACCCAATTTTGATAGATAATACAAACTTAACACGTAGGAGTTAATAAAAATGGCGAAATTAAAAAACAAAGTTAACTATTTACTAGCGATGCTTGCAACAGTTTTTGGTGCTAGTGATGTGCTAGCCGACGAGGGTGAAGTTAAAAGCGCAGGATCTGAAGAAGAAGCCAAAGCTGAGTCCTCAGGTAGCCTAAGTGCTGGAACTATTGCTGCAGCAGTTGCTGCCGCTGCCGCTATTGCTGCTGCTTCAGATGATGATGATTCACCTGCACCTACACCTCCACCTACACCTGAGCCAACTCCAGAGCCAACTCCTGAGCCGACTCCAGAGCCGACTCCAGAGCCAACTCCAGAGCCAACACCTACTCCAACAGAAACATATAACTACACCTTTAACACAGTAGAAAGACAGGATCCTGGTGAAGTTATAACTCCAGAAGAACTAGTTGAAAGCGTTGAAACTGTGACAACAGTTACCACATCAACTAACACCAGAACTGGAACTCGAACCATAACAACTACCGATACTGTTAATGGTAACGCAGTAGCGTCAGCTGAAGCTGAAGCTTATGAATATATTACAATCGATGAAGATACTACTACAAGTCTTAACACCGTAACTAGTACTACCCCAGCAACCTTGACTGTTGAGGGCACAACTACTATTACCAATACTGGCACAGGAACCAGGGACGTTGAATAAGTATTTAATTTAACAAGCAGTAATGGCCCTTTTCAGGGCCATTTTTTTTACTCGTAAATAAAATAAAACTCTACTTCTATAGCCTCAACCATTGGATGGGTATATTGCATAGTTTTTATTGGCATATCATTATTGGGGTCAAACCAAAAATAATTAACACCTTTCCAATTAATTAGATCCGCAGAAAAATTCTCTTTGGCCAATTTAACTTTATGATTATGAATAATCGTTGGAGAGTGAACTTCTTCATCTTGAATGCTGCTATTTATATCAATTAGTGCTTTAGGGTTAGAAAAAAATACTGTTTGAGAAACATTGGATTGGTCTTCATAATAGCCATCACAAAAATCTCTTAACTGTGATGAAGATTTGCATGAAGTTAAAAGCATATTTTTTTCAAAACCCTTAGTTTCAATAATTCTTCCATTTAAGGTTACAATTTTTTCATCTAGAGAATTAAGCCAGGTGTACTTGTTATCTTCAATAGTAGATAAAGTCATTATTGAATGGCCACTACCTTTGTTAACCTTTATAAATGAAAATTTCTTTGTGTTGTAAAATTCTTTTGTAACATCAAAGGTATTATTTTTTTCAAAGTCATATATTTGAGATGCAATAATTGGAAGCTCCTGAAAACCAATTGCTCCGCAAGAACTTAAAAGAAATATAAGAGGTAAAATCTTACTCATATAAATCGTCCCAGTCTCTGTGAAAATTAACTGCTTGAGCTCGATCAGTTAGACCCCATAGCCATTGAGCATTGTTTAGCATTGCAGCGCCATCTCTAGTAATAGGTCTAATGCCATTTTCATAATTTCTTGTAGAGTAATTTCCTAAAAATATTTCCAGTGGAATATGAAAATAAAATCCTTTATCAAAGCTGCCCTCACCAAATTCCTCTTTAGATATGTCAGTTAATGCAAAAAATGCGCCCATTCTTAAGCCACTTTTAAATCTTCTAGAAAAATCTATATTAATTCCAGAATCCTTTGCTAAAAACCTTCCTCCTCGCAAAGCAAGTAATACTTGTGATCTTGGCTCAAGAAAAAACATATTTAAGTGACCAGATACTACTTCGTAGTCTTGAAACTTAAATGCTTTTTTAACATCTCTTTGTTTTAAATGCCATAGCTCAAATCCTATTGCATAATTTTTGTCAAATGGCCTATAAAGAAATTCTCCACCATAGCCTCCAAACATTTCCTCTAGAACACCAAAAGAAATTTTTGAAAAGGTGTTTTTAGAAAATTTCTTAAACTTATTTGCTTGAAATCTTGTAATTGCATAGTCCCTAGTATTTTTTAAGTATAGGACTGCATCTGTTCTTACAGGAGGCAAAACTGTACTCGGATTATAGTTTAATTCCTTAAATCCGTTATATAGTCCTATAGAACCTCTAGCTAAAAAACTAAACCCTTTTTGAAAAATAATTTCAGCATTAAGATTTAATCGTAAGTCACCAAGTAAAAAACCATCCGGTCCACCAACTTGGGTTCTAATATCTGGAGAAATTGACCAAAAAGCTTCTGGATATGAAACCTCTGGATTAAATTGATACTCTTCTTTTGAATAAATTGAAGGAGAAAGATCTATATCTTTAGCAGCTAATTTATAAAAATTATCGTCTTTATATATTTGAAACGATTTCCTTGTAATGGAAGCTTTATACATTTGCATGCCTGCATTCTCATTAGAGATTTCGAAAGTATCTATATTATCTGGAGAAATTGCATCAAGTGTTGAAGCAGTTCGACCTATTGTTCTTGGATAGCTCTGAAAAGTTGACTGAGCGATGTTAACCTTTAATTTATTCTTTTCCAATGAAGCATTTTGAAGATAAATATCTTGTTCTTTCAATGCAAATAATGCAGATTTAAAGAGTCTATCTTGATCTACATTCATCTCTTTGACTTTATCAGATATGATAACCCTCTTAGGCTTATTTGCTTTGACTAGTTTGTTGCTCTTCAAGCCTAAATTACCCGCCACAGAAAAGCCAAAATTTATTGTATTTCCCTTTATATATGCAAGTTTTAAGTGCACAAATTCATTCATCGGATAAACAAATCCAACATTTATATCTTTCTTTGGTTGTTTTACAGGCTCAAAAGCAAAACTAAAAGATTCTTTTCCATAGGGAAAACCCTCTGTTTTATAGTTTGTTCCGTCATATTCTAATTTAAATCTCAAACCATTAAGATTTTTAAAAATATATTCAATCCCTCCAAAAGTTCCAGCGCTGCCAGTAAAGTATCTTTTTGGAGATAGTTCTCCACCTTGGGTACCCCCATCTCGTAATGCCCTAGCTTCAAATCTTTTATCGAGGTATTTAAGTGGATTTTTTACTGGGTTTCCATTCAAATTTCCCCAACCAAGGCCAATTGTGAGATCTAAATTAGAAAAAATTTTCTTTGAGAAAACAATGTATTCAGATCCAAAAACAGCTGTACCTGCGATGTCTCTGATCCCAACTGATGTCTCAGGAATAAAAGGCGATTCATTAAAAATATTAAACTTTACATCAAATCCCTTATCTTTATAAGACTGCTTTCCACTGTATAAAGCAACATCGCTGTAAAAAGCATTATTTATATCTGTATACTGATAAGATGCTTCAAACCAATTAAATGGGTAAGCCAATACAGATCCTGTGAGATATGGTTCAGAGTGTGACCAAGAAAATGCTAGCGATCCTGCTGGCATCATCCTTGCCGTCGGCATTTGAATCAATCCTATTGTTCCATAGTTACTATATGAAGGTAAATGATTAAACTTATATAGGTAATCATCTATGGATGCATACGCAAAATTAGAAATAAGAAATGTAAAAAAAATAAAAAACTTTTTATTTTTTTTTAGCATGAAGAGCCGGCCTTTAATCTTTGATACTATTCAAAGAGGCTAATGAAATGGCTAAACTACTTAAAATTGGTGAAATGGAGGCTGCATATTGAACCCCTGATAATTTTCCTATGTCTCGTGGAGCATATATTATTGAGCCAGGATATATTTCAATATTAGAATTAGCAAAGAGTGATTTTTTATATACATGGGAACGACCATCTGGATCAATTACAATTAGCTCATCAAAAGCAGAATCTTTTATTCCACCAACTAATTCTATGTAGTTTTTAACTTTTAAATTAGGATCATATGATAAGTTTGATGGATTGCGAAAATCACCAAACAAATATACAACTCTTTGCATTGACGGAATTACAATCCTATCTCCATCTTCAAGAGTGAAATTTTTCATATTTCCTGAAACAGCTTCATTAAAATCTATCACAACTCTTCCAGGTAAATTTCTTGATCTTAATTCCTCAGATAATAAATCTATAATCGATTTATTTAAGCTGTTAGTTTTACCGGCATTTGAAATGATAAAGTTTACAGAATCGGAATAATTTAACTGCGCAAATAATTGCTCTTGTTCTTGCGCCTTCTGCCTAAAAAGTGCTGCTCCGTATATGTAGGCATTTTGTTTAAACCCACCCGCGCGAGTCACTAGTTCACTTAGAGTCTCTCCCTCATTGATAAAGTAATCTCCTGGACGATTTACCATTCCAGTTAAACTTACAACTTGAATCTTACTATCTTCACTTTGAAACATAGGAACAAAAACAGAATCCCTTGGTCTTAAAGGAAACTTATCCAAAGAATTAACATTGATATCTTGAATAGAATTCATACTATTTGTAACTCTTTGTAATTGAATAAATTCATAATCCGAAAAACCTTCGGAGAATCCGCCTGCAAATTCAATAAGATTCTGAATCGTTTCATCTTTCTTTATTTCAAAAATTGCTTCATAACTTACACCTCCAGATATTGGAATTTGAGCAGATGAAGGTTGAACAAATAAAGTATCGCCTGACCTTAGAGTAACTTTTTCGTCAAAATTTCCATAAACAAAAATATCATATAAGTCATACTCCTGAATAAGCTGACCACCTCTTCTTAATTCTATATTTCTAAATGATCCAGAAGAAGAGATTCCTCCGGAAATATTAAGTGCCCCTAAGATATTTGATCCCCCGCTTAAGGTATAAATACCTGGATTTTCTACACCACCAGTTATCAAAACCTGAACATCTCTGATTGATTTTAAACTTAAGAAAGCATTCACTCCTATTGATGTTGATTCCACAAAACTCTGAACAGTTTCTTCAGCTTTCATTAACGAAAGCCCTGCAACAAAGACTTTTCCATATGTAGGTATTATTAATGATCCATCTCTTTGAACTAACAGGGTTTCATTTGCTTCAGCTTTTCCAGTCATAAAGAAATCAAATGAATCTCCTACATCTACAATATAAGATGAGCCAAGATTTCCTATATTTATCGGCATGAATGAAGATTGAAGAGTTCTAAAGAAACTATCACCAAATCGAGAAAGACCTTGTTGATCATTATCTGAATCAATGTTCATAGACTGCTTCAGAATAGTGAGTTGCTCTTGCATTTTTTGAAGTAAAATCTTGTTTTTCTCAATCGTTGTCTCTGATCTAAACAATTTTTCTAGTTCTTCTTCTTCATTAAGTTGATTCTGGCTTTCAATTTGCTCACGAATAGCTGGAGGAAGGCCCTCTAAGAATTCTTGATTGAGGAATGACTGGTCTAAGGGACTTTGAGAAAGCATTTCATTAGAAAAGATGAAAATAAATAAAAGGATAAAGATTTTTTTCATATAGTATTTGTTTTGATAATAAAAACTTGAAATCAATTATATCTTAATAATGAAACAAGATGCACACGGTGCAAATTTTTTAAAGTAGTTTACTTTAAAAGCAAGTTAATTAGCCTGAAACAAGTCCCTTGAGTAAACCTTTCTTTTCACATCTTCTATTTCATTTGTAATTCTATTTGCCAAAATAATAGAAGAAGCATTTTTAAAATTTTCTAGAGATTTTTCAACTCTTAAGTTCATGTATGTATCTTTTTTGATAGAAGGTTCAAATATGATGATCGTTTTTTTGCTAGCTATTAGCAGTTCAATAATGTCGATTATTGCTGATAATCTAAAGTTATTCGATCCAAACTTCATATTTAACTTATATATGCCAATTACTTCAGGTTTTAATTTGAGTATCTCATTTGCAATATATTCTTTTCGAGTTTTATTCGAATCAACAATTGCTGAAATCAAATTTTGAGGCGTATCCTTGAAACTACTCAAAAGTTGCTTAGTATCCTTAGGTAAGCAATATCCTCCATAGCCAAAAGAAGGATTATTATAATAATTTCCAATTCTGCTATCTAAACATACACCATCGATAATATTTTGAGCATCAATTTTGTTAGAAATAGCAAATGAATCTAGTTCATTAAAAAACGCTACTCTCATTGCAAGATAAGTATTGGAGAATAATTTTGTACTCTCAGCAGACTTGGAATCCATGTACAAAATTGAAATATCATCTTTTTCAGCAGATTCGGCTAATAATTTTCCAAATTTTTTAGAGAAGTTACACTTGCCACCAACAATGATTCTGCTGGGATTTAAATTATCTTCTAATGCTGAGCCCTCTCTGAGAAACTCAGGAGAAAAAATTATTTTTTCATAATTAAATTTTTCTCTCATCAATTCAGTGAATCCAATTGGAATTGTAGACTTAACAATAATGGTGCCATTTAAACCTGAATCAACAATCATCTGAATACATTTTTCTACTGAGGATGTATCAAAAAATTGTGTTTCAGGATTATAGTCAGTTGGGGTTGCAATAATATAGTAGTCTGAATGATTAATGGCATTACTTGGAATATCAGTAGCTTGTAATTTTATATTTTTCTTAAGAATGAAATCGCTTATCAAAGAATCTTCAATTGTGGAAAATCCCTCATTAATTAGCTCAACTTTTTTTTGATCAATATCAAAAATTTTAACAGCATTCTTTTCAGCTAAAAGTACAGCAAGTGACATTCCTACGTATCCTGCACCAAAAATTGTAATGTTCAGTCGAGTATTCATTTTATTTTATAATAACTTTTATACCATTTAATAAAATGGCTTATCCCATCATGAATGCTAGTTGACGGTTGAAAATCTACATACTCTTTAAGAGCTTGAATATCAGCAAAAGTTGCTGGAACATCCCCAGGCTGAATTGGGAGGAACTCTTTTTCAGCTTTCAGATTTAATGAAGATTCTATGGCTTGTATAAAATCTGTTAGTTTGACGGGATGATTATTTCCAATATTAAAAATTTTATATGGTGCAGAAGAGAAAGATGGATCTGGGTGATCTCCGGACCATGAAAGATCAAAAGATGGTGGTTTATCTAGCACTCTAATAACTCCCTCTACAATGTCATCAATATAAGTAAAATCTCTTTTCATTTCTCCGTTATTAAATACTTTGATAGGTTTTCCCTCCAAAATAGCTTTTGTAAAAAGGAATGCTGCCATATCTGGTCTACCCCAGGGTCCATAAACTGTAAAAAATCTTAATCCACTAGTTGGCAAACCAAATAGATGAGAATAAGTATGTGCAAGCAACTCATTTGATTTTTTAGAGGCTGCATAAAGTGATACTGGATGATCAACATTTTCGGATACTGAAAAAGGGAGATTTGTATTCATGCCATATACTGAGCTGCTGGAAGCATATACAAGATGATTTATATCATGAGACCTGCAAAGCTCTAAAATGTTAACAAATCCGACTATGTTGCTTGAAATGTATGCTTGGGGATTTTCTAATGAATATCTTACGCCTGCTTGAGCTGCTAAATTAACGACGGACTTTATTTTATTTTCTCTAAATATTGCTGAGATATCCTTATCCTTTGAAATATCACCAGCTTTGAAAAAAAAGTTCTTGTGCTCAAGATTTTTTAATCTATCTTTCTTTAGTTTAACGTCATAATAATTATTAAGATTATCAAAACCTATAACATTATCCCCTCTTTCAAGCAAAGCTCTTGAAACATGAGAGCCGATGAATCCAGCCGCTCCTGTTATTAAAATAGTCATTCTATAAATTGAAAAATTTTTTTATATTATCTATTTTTTTACCAACTAATGCGATTTAATCTTGGTTGTTTGAAAAAGTTTAATGAAAGCGGCACTAAAAAAAGCAGTAATCTTAACTATGTCTAGTAGAAATGATAAAAGAAAAATTTGAAAATGATTTAATGGCAAAAGGTCTTTTACTTTCAAGCCTTTTTTGAGAGGGAAAAAAAAACTTCTAGTGACGTAATAGACTGTAAAAATAAATCCGGCAGTAATTTTTGTAATATTCGGAATATATAGCATGCTATCCAAATCCCATGCTGCGAATAGATTATTCCAATTATAAGCAATTAAAACAGCTGCTATTGAAACTAAGTAAAAATAAATGTCTTTATGAGGTTTCAAATATGGAAGAGGAGAAGCGAATGAATTATTACGATACCATTTTAATAGAACATTTTTGTAAGTGACATCTTTTGATAGTTCATAGGTCAAAAGGCCCACTTTATTATGATTTATAAAATTTAATTGATGTAAGTCTGCTCTACTAAACCAATCTCCATCCTCACCAGCTCTTACTGACTGGATAAATAGGCCTGCCTTAAGAAAACAATCTCTCTTTATTAATGAGCCTGGCAGAGTTTTTATTGGTAATTTTCCATATGTAGCGGCCCTGATAATTTTTTGTTTATTTCGTGAACATTTATAGATTGTTCTTCCCCATACTCCATCAATAGATTCATCTTTCATCAATTCAATGCTTTTATCCAGCCAATCATCAGTCGGAATAGTTTTAACGTCTAAAAAAGCAATTAACTTTGAATTTGATTTATCAATTCCAATATTTCTAGCATGTCCTGGGTAAATTAATTCATCAGATTGATGGTGAATCAATGTAATTTTCTTAGACGAACAAAATTCAACAAAATCATATTGAATGCTTTCTAAATCTTGAGATGAATCAACAATAATTATTTCATCGGCCATCTTTGTCCAAGATTTTATAGATTGAAGTAAATGATTTAAATTTTCCCGATCATCTCTATGAGGAATAATTAGTGCTATGGAAGAATCATTAGCATCCATTAATACAGCCTAAATAGTAATCTGTTTTTGTTATTAAGAGTGAAATGCATTAATTTTTATTTGCCATAACATATAAAGATTGAAAATCATCGTTGCGTTTTAAAAAATCTGGAAATTTATCTAAAAACATAGTTTCATTAACTTTGATACAGTTACTAAAACCAGCCTTGCTAAGAACAGAATTTAGTAGCTTAAAGTCAAAAAGGTTCTTATGCCCTCCATCTTGATGAAAGAGATCATTGATAACGTATGAAGATGAATACCCATGAGTAGAATAATCAGGAAATCGGGTTTTTCTATCGTTTATTAATCCCACGCCATTCGTTTCAGCATAGTCTTTACAAATTTTTTCAATATCTGGACAGGAAAGCCAAATTTCACCACCGGGCTTAAGGCAAGAAAACATTTTGTTAATTAAAGGTTGCAGTTCGTCTAATAGCCAAAGATGTTCAATGCAATGCTGGGATACGATGAAATCAAATTGCTCTTTTTTAAAAGGTAAATCTCCTGAAGCAAGATCAATATCTAAATCGCTGTTCTGAACATCACAATTAAGCCAGCCTTCAATCTTTCTGCTACCGCAACCAAAATGAAGCTTTGATGGAAAAATTTTATATTTAGCTAAATATCGCCTATACATTTTTGCAGTTCTTCTTCTCGCAAGAAATCTTAGCAAGTCCCACCTAAAAGACGAAAAACTTCTTTTAAACTGTGAGTTTGATATAAGTTTTTTCAAATATTTTTGCATGATCTGGTCTTTAAGTATATTTTAACAAATTAAATGCATCTAACTAAGGAATAATTCGTCAACACCCTTCTTCCAATTAGATGGCCTAAAAGAAAATAAGTTATAAAATTTTGAAGAATCCAAGGCTGAATACTTTGGTCGCTTAGCCAAAGTTTTAAAATCTTTTGATTTGATTTCATTTAACGTAAGGTTAGAAGGAAATTTATTTAAGATTTTTCCTTGGTTTAAAATATACTCAGCAAACTCAAACCACGAGCATTCTTTATAGCCACCATAATGATAAGTCCCATAAGTAGAGTCTAGCAATGATTCTTTTTCAGAGATTAACTTCTGGCCAGATAAGATAATTGCATCAGCAAGGTCATTAATATAAGTTGGTGTTCCCACCTGATCTCCAACAATTGAAATTTGATCCTTCTCATTTGCTAAACGACATATTGTATTAAAAAAATTCTTACCATGGCCTCCAAAAACCCAAGATGTTCTAATAATTAAATATTTTGAACAGGATTCAACAACTTGCTTTTCACCTGCAAGTTTTGACGCACCATAAACATTAATTGGATTAGTTTGGTCTAAAGAATCATATGGAGTTTTTTTACAACCATCAAATACAAAATCAGTAGATATATGTATTAATTTTTTTGATTGATTATTGCAAAAAACTGCTAAATTTTTAGGCCCAATTTCATTTGCAAGAAATGCTGCTTGTGAATTTGACTCTGCTTCGTCAACTGCAGTGTAAGCGGCACAATTAATCATCAAATCAAATTCAATATCTGACAATAATGAATTTATTTGATCAAGATTTTCTATATTTAAGTCGTTTCTAGAAAAAGAGTAAAAAGGTATTGATAAAGACAAAAACTTATCTTGCAAAACTTTTCCAAGCTGACCATCAGAGCCTACTATCAAAAATTTCATTTTAGAGAAAGAAATTTTTTAAAGGAAGGAGCGTTATTATCTTTTTCAGAGATAATAAATTTTATTCCATCTGGCCATGTAATATTCAAGGTTGGATCATTCCATTTAATAATACCCTCATCTTCTGAATTGTAATATTCCGTGCACTTATAATGAAAGTTTGCATAATCAGATGTAACTAAGAATCCATGGGCAAAGCCAGGTGGAACCCACAGCTGATGAAGATTTTGATCTGATAACTCAAAAGATTCCCATTGAGAAAATGTCTCCGAGTCCTTTCTTAAATCTACCACAACGTCAAGAACGGATCCCATAGAAACCATAACAAGCTTACCTTGCGGATATTTATTTTGAAAATGTAATCCTCTTAGTGTTCCAAAAGAGGATCTTGAAAAATTATCTTGAACTAATGGATCTTTAAGTCCCAAAAAAGTTTGATATCTTTTCAGTTGAAAACTTTCTAAAAAAAATCCTCGAGAATCTTGATGAATATCTGGCTTAATCAAAAAACAATCTTTAAAGCGAGTATCTAAAATTTTCATATCGCAGTTATGTCTTTAAATTTTTTAAATATTTCTTATATTCGTTCTCAGGCATGCTGCTTATCAAATCATCCAGTTGATCTTCATCAATCCATTGCTGGACATATGCAATTTCTTCTATGCAGGCTACTTTTAAGCCTTGTCTCTTTTCAACTATATTTACAAATTGGCTCGCTTCTAAAAGCGTATCGTGAGTTCCGGTATCTAGCCATGCAAAACCTCTTCCAAATAATCTGAGGTTAAGTTTATTATCATCTAAATAAACCTTATTAATATCGCTAATCTCTAACTCTCCCCGTGAGGATGGAGCAAGGGATTTAGCTATATTCACAACATTATTATCATAAAAATATAGACCAGTAACCGCAATATTCGATTTTGGTTTTAAAGGTTTTTCTTGAATACTTAAAATCTCTCCATTATCAGCTAATTCAACAATTCCAAAGTCTTCTGGGTTAGAGACTTTATAACCAAAAATTTGTGCTCCACTTATTTGCTTCGTAGCATTTTGTAAAATTTCTGAAAATTTATCTCCATAAAAAATGTTATCGCCTAAAACTAGGCAAACATTATCTTCAGCAATGAAATTCTCTCCAATAATAAAAGCCTCCGCTAGGCCACTTGGGTTTTTTTGTTCCTCGTAAGATATAGACAGGCCAATATGTCGACCATCTGCAAACAAAGCTCTATAAAAAGGAAGGTCTCTTGGAGAGGATATAATAAGAATTTCTTTAATTCCTGCTAACATCAAAATTGATAGCGGATAGTAAATCATTGGCTTATCGTATACTGGAAGAAGCTGCTTAGAGATTGAAAATGTAGCTGGATACAATCTTGTGCCAAGACCGCCTGCAAGGATGATGCCTCTATATTTAGGCTTTGTAATGTCGTCCATATGATTCACTTGATACCTAATCTTTTCAATTCATAGCTTTTATTTAAAATGTTTTTCCACCAAAATTGATTTTCTAGATACCACTTAATAGTTTTTTTCATTCCAGATTGAAAGTTTTCATTTGGTTTCCAACCTAATTCATCATAAATTTTAGAAGCGTCTATTGCGTATCTAACATCATGACCAGGACGATCATCAACAAATTCAATGAGATCCTTGAAGTTTTTTTTGTGCTTAAAAATATCACCTTTGCTCTGCTCTAAAAGATCACATATAGTTTCAACAACACCTAAATTAGAAATTTCATTATGTCCACCAATATTATAAATTGAGCCATGTTTGGCTTTTTTTAATACTAAATAAAGCGCTGAAACATGATCATCTACATACAACCAATCACGAATTTGACTGCCATCACCATATATTGGAAGAGCCTTTCCACTCAATGCATTCAGTATAGTATGTGGAATTAACTTTTCAGGAAATTGATAAGCTCCATAGTTATTTGAGCAATTTGTAACAATAGTAGGTAGATCAAAGGTCCTATTCCATGCTGCTACCAGATGGTCGGCACTTGCTTTACTTGCAGCGTAAGGTGAACTGGGTTTATACGCAGAAGTTTCATTAAATAAATCATTTGAAAAACCTAGATCACCAAAAACCTCATCCGTAGAGACATGATGAAATACAAATTTTTTTCTTCTACCAGGCTTTAGAGAATCTAAATAATTTTTTGAAATATCCAATAAATTAAATGTTCCGTAAATATTATTCTGAACAAAAGATTCAGGATTTTCTATAGATCTGTCTACATGAGTTTCAGCTGCAAAGTGAATTATACAATCAGGTTTTGATGAAAAAATTGCAGCTTTCAGCTGATCATAATTACAGATGTCTCCGTGAATAAAAGAATATTTTTTTAAATCTTTTACCGCCTCTAGAGAGCTTAAATTGCCAGCATATGAAAGCTTGTCAAAATTAATGATGGAGTCAGAAGTCAGCTTCAGAACATAGCGAACAAAAGCAGAACCTATAAATCCTGCGCCACCAGTAACAAAGATTTTCATTATAAAAATTTAAAATGATTATTCATCTGATTATAGCAAATAATGTTCTATTTTTACTTAGTTGAAGTTTTGGTATGAAAAAAATTTTTCATCCAGTTTCTTACAATGAATGTCTTTTTCTCAGTAAATAATGAAAAAATGTAGCTTATCAAGCAAATTATTAATATCAGTAAAACATACAGCATTATTCCTTTAAAGCTTGTAGGCGAAAAACCCATGGCAATTTCAGAAAAAAATTGGAATTGATTTAAGGCAGATAAAAGAAATAGCATTAATGGAAAATGAAGAAGATATAAGCTAAATGAGAAGCTTGCAAGAAATTTATTAATTTTTGCGAATTTTCTAAAAAAGAGAATATCTTTATTTCTGACAGATAAAATTAATAATCCATAACTCATTGCAACAAAATAATTTGTGGCAGTTAAATCAATCATTGAGCTAGATGAAGAAATAAAGAACCGAGAAAAAATCAGGGATGATAATACAACTAAAAATGCATAAATTGGTTTAATGTTTATAGCAGGCTTCATGGTCCCAGCAAAAACACCTATTAACCAATATCCAAATAAACGAATAAACTCGATATTAAAAAAGTAAATAAAAATTAAAAATACGAAAAATAATGAAATTGTTACAGTTCTACTCTGGCCGATTCTTAATAAAGCAAAACCTGAAAATACAATGTAAAACCAAAATTCTGCAGAAATTGTCCATAGGGGAGAATTACTACCTAAAGTATCAAAGAAAAAATGCTGAAGCATGAAAAAGTTTGCCGCAAAATTTACAATTGTAAGTTTTGCTTCAAAGGGAGCGCTGTCAATTTTTTCGTTAATCATAGGATGGGAATGGTCCCAAAAACCTACATCAGAGAAAAATGTAGACCCAAGATAATCTAAAAAGAAAGATACAATTAACGCTGGAAAAAAAGCAACATATAATCTGCTAAATCTATCAACCAGATAATTACTCGTAGAAAATGTTCCGGAATTTATTTTTTCAAAACCCGAAGCTCCAACTAATAGGCCGCTAAGAACGAAAAAAATTATTACTGCCTCTCCAGCCCAACCTGTAATAAAGTACCAACCCTGAATCACAATATTAAGATCCTCTGGATTTATTGAGCCATATGAAATAAACAATGGATTTCTTAGATGTGAAATTAATACTATGGCAGCTGCTGCCCAGCGGGAAAAATCTAAAAAAGAAATTAAACTACGGTTTTGCAGATCATATAAAATACTATTACTCATATGGGGAATTGATAAAATTATTTTTATATTATAAATGCAATCATTTCTAACAGACTAATCAATATTTCATTTGTGGCTTTTAATTGAAGACAAAAGTAAATAAAAATACTGCTGATAATTTTTTAATTAAGAACTCATTATATTAGGTTCATCTAGGTTATTATTTTGCCTTATTAGCTTTCTTAATAATTTTTAAAGTTAAATTTATTAATTTCTGCTCGCTAAAATCTCTTGTAACTATATCCCTGGCTCTTTGACCCATTATTTTTTGATCTTTATCAGGAATGTTTATCATTAATAGCATCGCTTTCTCTAATGACTCAATGCTTTTAGGTTCACATAAAATACCATTTATATTGTGTTGAATTATGTGCCTACAACCTGGTACATTTGTTGCAACTGAAGGAAGTCCCATTGCCCCTGCTTCAAGAAGAGATCTAGGCATCCCTTCTCTGTAAGATGGTAAAATAACGCAATCTGCTTTTTGAAGAGCAAGGTGAGGATCATCTGTGATTCCATGATATGAAACTCCTGGAACACTATTCCAATGATTTAACTCATCAAGAGAGATTGCAGATATGTTGTCTGAATCATCAGGTCCATATAAAACAAGTTTACAAATAATTTCATTTTTATTTAGCTTTTTCATAGCAGAGATTAGCTCCCTAAGACCCTTATCTGCTAACATTCTGCCAATATACATAAAAGTATAAATATGATCATTTAATTTAATTCTATCGAAAGGAGAGAACTTTTTAATATTAACTCCTGAACCAGGAACTAGTTTTAATTGATCTTTTGAAGCAATACCTAATTGAAGTAAAAGCTTAAAGTCGTCATTATTTTGGCAGAGGACTCTAAAAGCAAAGGGTTGAGAAATTAAATATAAGAATTGTACGATATAACTTACAAAATCTTTGTGAATAAAGGTTGTGCCTAATCCGGTAATGTTATTCACAATCTTGATATTTAGCATAGCTGCAGCCAAGGTTCCATAAATATTTGGCTTAACTGTAAAATGGAAACATATATTTGGTTTTAAGCGTTTGTAAATGAAAAAATATTTTAAAAGAATTTTTAAATCTTTAAATGGATTCTTGCTTTTTGAAGAAATATCAATATCTTCATGATCACATCCAATATCCTTTAATTTGAGTGAATACTCATCTTCTGGGCAAATACAAATAACTTTAAAATTCTGCTTAATAAGATTTTTTAACGTCCCGATTTTAAAGTTGAAAAGATACCAAGAGCTATTTGATGAAAAAACTATAGTATTCATTCTTTAAAGTAATTTTGTATCTTTATAATCAACTAATTCAAATAAGAAACTTTTGTAGGGAATCCACCTAAAAGAAGAGTCAGCAAAAAATAGCCAAACCATTAGAACCATTGAGCAATAAAAAACAATAGACCATTTAAGTGTCTGACTAAATTTTTTAGACCTTGAAAAAAGTTCAGGCAAATATGATAAAACCAATAATTGCAATGGAATAAAATATAATGCAATCCTATCTAATGCTGTTGAGCTTGGTGAAATAAAGAGTCCAAAAAATAAAACTAGTGAGGCATAAGAAAAGAACTTCCAAATCAAAACATTGTGATTATCAAAGTTAAAATTTTTAGAAAATAATAAAAATATACTAGCGCAGACCATACTCATTGATAATCTGATAAATGCTCCCGAAGAATTATACTCACTCTCAAAGTATCCATATATCAGGAATTCAATGTACGCTGAAACAAATACAAAGAAAGCAATTACACAGCCAAATGCTACCCAGACTATGTTCCAAATTTTATTAGTCTCTGAGACATAACCAAGCATTGGTAATAAAATAACTGCAGATTTATGTATAGATGAAGCTATTAAAACAAGAATTAAAAACTTGGTTTTTCTCTTATCCATTAATGCTATAAGACCAAGTAAAACCAAACCAATAGCCAATCCCTGCCTGCTGTAACCCATTGCTACAACAATAACTAAGTAAGGAATTGCAACAGTAAGTGCTAAAAAAGGCCTTGGTAAAGTAAGGCAAAATTTTGTTAAGCCATACGAAAAAATAATTCCGGCTGTCACTTGCACTCCATATACTCCAAAACCTAAGTTACCACTTAACCAATTTAGTATGGAAAAAAGGGGATCTCCTCTCAATGAAAATGACTCCGTAAATGGAACGCCAATTGATCTTTCTACTTGCCAATAATAATTTCCCCAATCGCCACCAACATAATATCGAAAACCAATAACCATTGTTAAAACAAAAATCACAGAGAGCCAAAGTGGATCAATTTTTGTTGAGAACTTATTTGTTAGATGATTAATGTTTCTTCTATCGCCAATAAGAGCAAAGAATGCGGGGACTAGAAATAATAACCAATAAGCATGCATTAGATTATTTTACTTAATATATACAAAATATTATTTTTTCTTTGTAAAAATTTTATTGATCTAATCGCCAAGCTTGAAACATTAGAATACTCCATAGTTCATTGCTCATATCTTGAGAGCCAGAAACATGTTGATTCCATATATTCATAACCTCATAGAAATCAAAAAAACCATCTTCATTTATAAGTTTTTCATCTAAAAGTGATTCGGCCCAACTTCTTAATGGTCCCCTAAGCCAAGCTGCTATGGGGACTGCAAAGCCAGCTTTAGGCCTATTAAATAATTTTTCTGGCACAAAATCACTTAAAATTCTTTTTAAGATCAGTTTTCCATTTCTTCCGTCTACTTTCATTTCCAATGGCAACCTCCATGCTAGAGCAAAGAGTTCATGATCAAGAAATGGTATTCTGGTTTCAAGACTAACAGACATTGATGCCCGATCAACTTTACAAAGAATGTCATCGGGCAGATACGTTAAAGTGTCATTGAGCATCATTTCATGAGCAATATCAAGCCCAAGATATGAGTCCTTTAATCTTAAGTCCGTTAAGATATCATTATCATTTTTGGAAGTGCATATTGCATTACTTAGATTATTCTCTGTGAGAAGTTTATAAACATCTTGAGGGGAATTAGCATTGCTTGTTATTAAATTAATTTTTTTTACTTTTTCGTTAATTAATGAAATCTTTAGTCTTCTAGGCAAAATCTTAGAGAAAATATTTTCTATTGAATGCATCTGACGTGAGTTAATTATATTGAAAGACTTAGACAAGAGTGTCCTTGTGGTAGGTGACAAATTTTTTGTTTTGTCCCAAATATATGGTCCCCATTTGTATCTGTTGTAGCCTCCGAAAACTTCATCTCCTGCATCACCTGATAATGCAACAGTAAGATGTTTTTTTGCTAATGAGCTTATTAAAGTAGTAGGTATTTGAGATGAATCAGCAAAAGGTTCATCATAAATTTTTGAAAGGTTTTTAATCACTGTCATAGCCTCAGCATCTGATACAGTAGTGACAATATTTTCTAAACCAAGATAATCTGCTATATCTTTAGCCATTTTTGATTCATCTAGAGAAGAATTTTCAAACTTAGCAGTAAAAGTTTGAATTTTTTTCATAGAATTTTTCTGCATCATGGCAGTTATTAATGATGAATCAACGCCGCCACTTAAAAATCCTCCCAGTGGGACATCGGAAAGCATTTGAGACTTAACAGAGGACTCCAAAGAAGACTTAATTAAATGCTTTGCCTCTTCGTTTGAGGTTATTTGGTTAGCTTGTGAAGACTCTACAACTGATTGAATTGACCAAAAATTTTTTTGTTCAATCTTGACGCAAGAATTTTCTTTAATCTTAAATCTAATTAATTCAGACGGCATTAATTTATAACAATCTTTATAAATGCTATGCGGTGCTGGAATATAATTAAATTTCATGTACAAAGGAATGACGTTTTTATTTATTCTTCCTTCAAAACCTGGAAATTTTTTTAGTGCTTTAAGTTCAGAGCCAAAAACGAGAGATTTTTTAGTCCAACCGTAATATAAAGGCTTTTCTCCAAAGCGATCCCTAGCTAGGGAAAGGATTGCTTGCTTTTTATCCCATAAAGCAATGGAAAACATACCCTTGCATTTCCTTAGTGTTTCCTCAAATCCATATAACTCAATGCATGCTAATAGAGTTTCTGTATCAGAGTGACCATTCCAATTGATTGGAGATGAGGATTCGATTTCAATTTCTTTTCTTAAATCAAGATAATTATATATTTCTCCATTAAAAGTAATTACATATCTTCCAGAAATTGAGTGCATTGGTTGAGAGCCAGCTTCTGAAAGATCAAGAATAGATAATCTCCTAAAAGATAAACCTATGCCACTAATAGAGTCAAAAAATTGGCCTTTACTATCAGGGCCTCTCGTATAAATTGCATCGCCCATAGCTCCTAAAATAGCCTCAGGCGAAGAAAAGCTAGGGGAGTGGGTTAGAAATCCAGCAAAGCCACACATTGAAAATTATAAATTATGTTACTTAAGAAAATCTTTATAGGATTCATCAAGATACTCCGATAAGCAGATTTTCCAATCTCGCATTAAATTTATATTGTAAAGGTCAAGTTTTGTTGTAACCAATCTCTCTGAAAATGGTCTTTTTGCAAAGTAAACCTTTTTAAAATAATCAGACTTTACTGGATGAATTTTAATATTATCTTGCAAGTTCAACATTTCAATTAATGTATTTGCAACTTCCAACCTGCCTGTGATGCCTGAGCATACCATATTGAATAATCCCCATATCTCTCTATCTAAAAGGGCTTGAACATTATTTGCAAAATCTATTGTATAGGTTGGAGTTCCTAATTTATCGTCAACTATAAAAAGTTCCTTAGCTCCATCATGCAGTTGATTAATAAGTTTTTGAATAAATTTTTTATCTTTCTTTGGCCCTCCTCCCATCATCCAGCCAGCTCTACATACCAAAAATCTCTTAGCATTTTGAATAACAAATCTTTCTCCTGCAAATTTAGATCTTGCATAATGACCAAGTGGATTAGGATTATCCCAATCATCATAGGTATCTTGATTACCATCAAAGATTCCTGCAGTAGAAATATAAAGTAATGGAATATCCAGCTTATTCGAAATAAATACAGCTGTTTCTACGGGAAGAGTATTTGTTGCATAGGCATCATGTGGATTATCCTCACAATATTCAAGATCTGTATGAGCTCCTAAATGAAATAAGTAATCAGGTGAAAAAGTTATCACATCATCAATATAATCATCTCTATTTCTAAAATCTAAAGACTTGACCCAGTCGGAAGTTATATTAATGTCTGAGCAAAATAAATCATTTTCTTTCATGAATACTTTATAGAATGCATCTCCAAGCATGCCTCCAGCTCCAGCCATATAAATTTTCTTATCTTTCATAATGATCTCAACTCTCCAATGTTTTATTTAAAACCTTGATATATTTATTATATATAGCTTTCGTAGAATATTTTTCTAACATATCTTGTCTTGCTCTTTGCCCCAATCTTTTTCTTAAATCAGGATTGATAGCTAATTTATATAAGCTTTCAACCCATTCATCCTCCGATTGAACCAATATTCCATTCACATCATCTTGAATAATATCATTTGTTGTTCCGATTGATGTCGCAACAACAGGCAGTCCAAATGACATATATTGAATAGCTTTAAGCCCACTTTTTCCTAAAACAAACTTCTCGTCAGGAAGTGGATATACTCCTATATCAATTCCCTGAAGATCTCTAACTTCATTTTTTTTAGACCACTCAATATAATTAACATCAACACCTTGGATTTCAAAATTAAAGTTGCCGATTACTCTCAAAGTAAAATCAATTTTTTTTGCCAGTCTTAAAAAAACATCATTCAAAAGTTTTAAGTGTAATTTTGTGGAATATGTTCCTGTCCAGCCTATTACAATTTTTTTGTCATTAGAGTATTTATTTATTGGAAAAAATTTATCTGAATCTATTGAAGAAGAAATAAACATCGCATTTGATCGTTTATTAAGTTTTTTAGCCTCTTCTGCAAGATATTGTGATGAAGTTATTACAAAATCTGCATTCTTGGCTAAGTAAATCTGCTTCATATTTCCCATTAAGAATGTTAATAAAAAGTTTCTATTCTCATTACTAGGAAGTAATTGGGTGTCAATAAAGTTATCTTCAATATCAAAAATTATTTTTTTTGCAAAAGTTCTATAAATTTTTTCAAAGATTGGAGGGCCAATTGGAGTTACCCACATAAAGACATAAATTATTTCATAATTGTGTAACTTAAATATTGTTTTAACTCTTTTAAAATAACCTGAGATCAAACCCAAAACTTTCCTAAAAAAATATCCCTCTTTATATAAAACTAACCACGTTCTATTATCAATAAACGAATCAACATCAATGGAAAATCCCTCATCTCGAAAACGTTTAAAATATTGCTCATACTTTAACCTTTGTCCTGCTTGTGTATCTTCTGGGTAAGGGCAAACAAATAAAATCTTTTTAGGCTTATGAATCACTTTTTAAAGCCTACTGCTACCCAATATGGCTCATGCTCTGAAAATTTAACTTTTACAAGTCCAGCAGAATGCATCATTTCTATAATCTCCTCTTTAGAAAATCTTTGCTCTAAAGGGGTGCCAAACCTATCTCTACTATCAGTCCTAAGAGTATAAAAGCTTGTATCTCTATAGAATGATAAAGGCAAGCTAGATGGATTTAGACCTACCCATGAAATAAGCTTTGCAAATCTTGAAAGTGGCCAATATATAAATATTGCAATTGCATCTGTTAGGATTGGTTTAAGCGAATTTGGCAATTTAGATATTATTGACCTAAATATCTCACTGAGCCTCCACAAAAGTTTAAAAAGAAAAGGTCTATTGTCAAAATTGTAATAAAGATATAGTAAAAACGGAGCTTTGGACTTTAATAAGCTAACACATGTACTAAGAGCTTTTTGAGTATCAGGTATGTGATGCAGTACACCAAGGGAGTAGCCAAAATCTTGGCTATCTTTCTTTAAAGATACATTATCAATGCTTTCGTTTAAAAAAGTAACGTTTGTATTTGCTTGCAAAGCCTTCTTAGTTACTTCAATTGCTTCAGATGCAGGGTCAATACAATTTAAGTGCCCCACTTTTGAGGCAACGATCTTAGCCCATCTTCCTGACCCACACCCCATATCGAATCCAACAGAACTATCTGGAATCTTATTCCATGGAAAAATGCTGAAATACTTATTAAAAAGTTTATTAACTTCAGAATCAGAAAGTTTATTTTGATCAAATTTTTGCCATTCTTGCCCAAAAGAATCAATGGTTTGCTGATCATAATTTATTCTTGAGTCTACTTTGGTCAACTTATCCTCCCACTTATGAAGAATCATTATACTTTTCTACCCGTAAAGCTGATACTTAATAAATAAATGTTTTGTAAAATTTTCTAGCTCTCTAAAAAGAAGATTGATTCATATACTTTTAAATATTTTTGAACTCCTGCTTCAAGTGAAAAAAATTCTTTAGAAGCATTTCTTAATTTATTACCAGAATTGAAATTACCCTCAAAAAACTTTTTCATACCCATAGTAATATTTGATGAAGATGTATCATGAATAATAATTCCCCCTTTAATGTCAGCAACAATTTCTGAGACATCTCCAATCCCATCATTAGATATTATTGGTACCCCACATGCAAAACTTTCTCCCATTCTTGTCGGACATGTAGCAATTCTTGCATAAGTACGAGTATAAAACATCACCATTAAATCCATTAAATTTATATATTCTGGTACTTCGTTTCTTGGTGCTGATTGAATTCTAATATTTTTTAACTGCGTTTCATTCAATTCTTTTTTTGCCATAAACATAAAATCTTCAATTTCGTAAGTAACAACGACTAAAAAAGTATTGGGATAGCGATTTATGCATTCTTTAAAAAATTTAATTGCCTCTCGTATCATGTAAATTTGGCCAACAGATCCTAAATATCCAATTATTTTTGAATTTTTGGGAATGCTCAAAGCCTTCTTAAGATCTGATTTATGCTCTAAATTTTTAAAGTGTGAATAATCTGAACAACACGGAATGACTGTTATTTTTTCAGAATTTACTTGGCCCAAATATTTAACTTCATCAATAACTTTATTTGTCAGAACAACTATATGATCGGAGCCAGAGATCAAAAATCGTTCTATATATTTAAAAATTTTATATTGAATATTGTGGAAAAAAAATTTCCTGTTCCAACTTCCTTTATCAACTCTCTCATCAACCCATAAACCTCTAAAATCAAAAAGAAGTTTATTTTGTAATAATAGTTTTATTAATCTACCGATAAGGGCTGGTATATGGCTTCTAGAATGAATGATATCAATTGAATATTTCCATGATAAATATAGGGAACAAAATTGCATTTTAAATGCATCAAAAACTTTTCCAATTAAACCAAATTTATTTGAAAAAATTAATGGGTGCCAATGAATGCTTTTATCAATTAATTGCTGAGACAGTTTCACACCCAAGTGATTCATTTTATTTCTTTTTTCAAAACTAATAACATGCAACTCGTCAAGATGTGAAACAAGCCCTTCAAGATATGGGAGAATTTGACTAGTGCCAAGCTGATCTAGAAGTCCATCATAAGAAATAAATAATGATTTTTTATTTTTTAACATACTTTTGAGTTGGAAATAATAACGAGAGGTAATTTTTAGCAATTTTACTTGGATGAAATTCATGTGCTCTACTTTGCAAAATTTTTTGATCTATAGAAGAGACTTTTAAAACCTCAATAATTCCTGAGGCAAGTGCTTCAACATCATTAACTGGAACCAGTTTTCCATATTTACCATCAGATAGAATTTCAGCAGGGCCTGATTTGCAGTCTGTAGAAACAATATTTACTCCATTAATTAATGCTTCTAAGAGCACATTTCCAAAACCCTCATAGTTTGATGATAATACAAATAAATCTGCAGTTTGATAAAATGGATTAATATCTTTCTGAAAACCTGCAAAAATTACTTGATTCTCTAAATTCATTATTTTGACTTGATTTTCTAAATTTTTTCTCTCTTCTCCCTCACCTATAATCATTAATTTTGATGGTAAATTCTTGTTTACAATAGCAAATGCATTTATTAGCAAAGAATGGTTTTTTTGTTTCTTAAGACTGCCAACAGAAATAATTCTTTTTTCATTTGCGCTATTCCAAAAGCTTTTAACTTCATTTATTTTTTTTTTGTCAGAATTTTTTAATGGCAAAATAGGATTAAAAATGACCTCGAATTTCTTATGGCTCATACAAGAAAGCTTTTGAAGATCAGTTTTAACGCCTGCAGAAACCGCAACGACTCTTGATGCAAATCCATAGCATAGGAACATACTTGCTCTCATTAAGATTTTATGAATAAAGCCTTTATGTTGATATTGAGTAGAGAGGTGATTATGTTCTGACAAAACAAGAGAACAGGATATTCTTGATAGAAGTACTCCAAAAACTGTGGCAACAGTTACTGGCCAAATTGAAGCTAAAACTGCATCAGGCTCAATTTCCTTTAATAACTTCGAAAGTTTGAACGGGAGATATCTAATTTTATTTATTTTTAAATCATAAATTTTATTTTCTTTAGAAGCTATGTCTAATAATGCGCCTTTTGCATTAAGTAATGCATACTCAACCTCAAAACCAGCAGCCTTGAACTCATTAGCAAGAATAATTCTAATTCTTTCTACACCACCAGCATCCATGCTAGGCAAAATAATTAAAATTTTTTTTAAAGGCATCAAAGTTACATATATCCTTTTTACATTAAACGCCAGCCATTTCTTGGAATAATAAGCTTCTATTAAAAAGCTCATCATAGGATCCTTCATCTATGATTTCTCCATTTTGTAGTAGAAATATAGAATCACAATTTCTTACAGTTTCAAGGCGATGGGCAACAATAATAATTGTTTTTTCACCAGAAAATTTATTTATCGCCTCCATTATTAATTTTTCAGAAATTCCATCAAGAGAGCTAGTTGCTTCGTCAAAAATTAATACTTTTGGATTATTGAAGAGAGCTCTAGCTATTCCTATTCTCTGAATTTGGCCACCTGATAGCTGTATTCCTCTCTCACCAACAACTGTATTAAGGCCGTCAGGCAATGAAGATACAAAATCCATAACATTTGCCAGATTTGCTGCTTCTATTACCTTTTGATGATCAATAAAATGAGCATCAACTCCAAAAGCAATATTTTCCATAATAGTAGAGTCAGAGAGAAATATACTTTGAGGAACAAAACCAATATTTTTTTGCCATTGGTCTATATTACTTTTACTAATTGGTATTTCGTCTGCAATAAATTTGCCAGAAGTTGGATTGATCAATCCTAATATAAGATCAATCATTGTTGACTTACCTGCACCAGAGGGTCCTACTATTCCAATGGTTTTTTCAGCCATTACCTCAAAAGAAATTTTATTTAAGACACTTTTACTAGTTTCTGGATATGTAAAGGAAATATTCTCAAAGGTAAGTTTATTTTTAAATTCTATTTTTTGGTTTGACTGATTCTTTGGATTCGAATAGTTATTTTCAGTATGAGAGCTATTAATTAAATCTAATTCAAGATTCTCAAATGCTGAAATATTTGCAGTGATAATTGAAAAACTGTAATAGGCAGTTTGAAGCGCTGGAAGTATTTTGTATCCAGCTAAGGCAAAAACAGACAAAGTTGGGAGAATCATATTTAAGTTTTCGTTACCAGATAAAAATAAAAATAAAACTAAAATAATTATTGAGCCCATCGCTAATACTTCTAGTAAATATTTTGGAGTTATACTTAATACCTGAGAATTGCCCCAAGAATGATAGTATTTATCTGTTGAGTTGCTAAAAGTATGTAAAAAAAATAATTGGGTTCTGCTCAATATAATATTTTGAATTCCGCCAAAGCTTTCGCTGGCTGTTTTAAGTCTTACCTCTTGATCTTCAGCTAATGACTTACTTGCATTGTTTAAATGAGATTCAGAAAACTTATATATTAAAAAATATGATGAAGAAAAAATAGCTAATCCAGTTAGACTTATTATAGGATCATAAATTATTACCGCAAAAGACATTAAAAGTGCTATTGAGGCTTTTGCATTGAATGTAAGAGCTTGATGGATAATAGCAAAAGTTAATCTTTGACTTTCATTTATTGCTTTATGTATGAGGCTAGAACTACTATGCTTGCTATGAAATAACCATGGCTGAAATAAAAAATGTTTAAACAATCTATTGCTGATTGATCCGCCAATTGAAGAACCAAACTGATATAACACTTTAATTGTATAAAGAGAAAAGCAGGCTGAAAAAACCATAATTGTTAGCACTAAAGCGCCAAAGAAAATAATAAATTCTCTATTAGAACTAAATCCAAAATAAATGAATGTTGCATTAAGAATGCCAGGTGTTTGAATACTATTCATGTTGCCCAACAGGGCCATGAAGGGTCCTATAGCTAAAACGCTCAAAACTTCTAAGCAGCTCATGAAAATAACTAATAACTGAAGGATAAGAAGTTTTCTCCTTTGGGAAGAGTCTAAAAGATTATATAACTTAATTAATGAGCTCACGCCTTACATTCCTTCATAAGCGGATATCAGAGTATTCTTTTGAAATAACATGTTTTAAATCAGCTACAACATTGTCTGGTTTGCAATATGCAAGAAAATCCTTCGGTTTCATTGAAATAAATTGATTATGCGCAACCGCAATTATCAAAGCATCATAAATACCTTTTTTTGGAGTTTCAATAAAATGAATTTTTGGATTTTGATTGATAATTTTTTTTGAAATCCATGGATCATAAATATCAATATTAATATTTGACTCAGAAAGTATTTGGGCAAGATTCTTAATTTGTGTATTTCTAATATCAGGACAGTTCTCTTTAAATGTATAACCCATTATCAATAGTCTTGAATCATTTATATCAATATTTTTTTTGTCCATACTTTGCAATATAAGAGAGCATACATATTGAGCCATTTCATCATTCATCTTTCTGCCGGTA
>MDSV01089542.1_pt1 | contig 28317 bp, 27 predicted proteins | sample 810851 | NCBI WGS metagenome assembly MDSV01 (sample SAMN05326640, study PRJNA326480) | marine metagenome | isolation source: seawater | place: Atlantic Ocean: North East | collected 2012 | reverse complement strand
TGGCGGAGAGGGAGGGATTCGAACCCACGGTTGATTTGACTCAACACTACCTTTCCAAGGTAGCACAATAGACCACTCTGACACCTCTCCAAAAGAAAATTAATTTTAACATAAATTTACATAATTATAATTTTGATTAATATTAAAAATTCTTATCGATTGTTAAACCAAAATAGAAGTTTTGTTTTGGTGCCGGCTCGTAATAGTTCCCACCAAATGCATTAATTCTTATATTGCTGAAATATTTTTTATCAAAGATATTATTTATTCCAGAATATAATCGTATCTTATAATCCTTATAATCAATATTTTTTCCAAATCTAAAGTTGGAAACCATGTGTGAACTTACTTTATTTTCATTCGCGTTATCTGCATAAAGGCTACCGCTAAACAAATTATCTAATGACGCATATAATCCAAGATTATTTTTCCATAAAAAGAAAATGTTAAGTAAATACTTAGGTATGCCTGGAATATAATTACCATCATATGTTCCAGATTTATTTGTAAAATGATTAAATTTAAAATCAGAGTAAGTGTACGAAAACTGATACTCAATATTATTAGTTAGCTTACCTGAGCTCGAAAGCTCAAAACCATTTCGTTCAGATGATCCTGCATTTTTATAAAAAGATCTACCAGGATAGCCGGATAGTTCATATGAAGTTAATTCATCATCTACGTCTATATGAAATACAGCGGCTTCAAATAAATGTTTATTTGTAGAAGTTTTAAAACCTAGTTCATAATTAATAGATTTTTGAGGTTTTACTTTCGGATCGAAACCACCACCGCTAGTACTAGTAAACTCTGTTGTTGTTGGAGTTTCAAAAGCTTTTGATATATTCGCGTAAAGATTTGTTGATTTATAAAGTTTAAAGCTTAACCCAAGCATTGGACTCCACTGATCAAAATTTACTTTTCCTGAATCATCACCATTTGATAAAAATTTATCACTTACGTCAAATTTTATGTCATCATATCTAGCACCTAAAGTAATCTCAAAGAAATCATTTAATTTTGTCTCATTTTGAAAATAAATACCTAGGGAAGTTACAAATTCATCTTGCTGAAACGACATACTGCCGCGTTCGCCTGACAAATTATTGTATCTCTTCCTGTCATCTTCTTGACGATCATAATCTATTCCAATTAAAAATCGATTTTTATTCGTTACAAAACTATTATTTCTTGTAAATTTTAATCCTCCTCCATAAAAATTACGTTTTAAGTCAACAATTCCGCCAGATTCAAATGGTAATTTATTATCAAAATCACGATTTATGCTATATGATTTTAATTCTATTGAATTATTTTTATTAATAATATTTTTATATATTAAACCAAAGCGAATTTGTTTTAGTTTTTCTCCTGCTTTATAGTTTAAATTATTTGTTCTCGCTTGCTTTCTATTTAATGCAACATCTTCTTTACTAATGCCACCCGGATCATTTGCAAATGGTTGTTTTGTATAATGTATTGTGGATAAAATACTCGAATAATCTGAAATTTGATATTCTACACGACTACTAAATTGTTCATTTTTAAAGTTACTATTATCTCTATATCCATCAATTGTAGTATTAGAAAAGTTAAATAAATAATTGAGATTGTTACTTATACCACCTATTTTGAACTGCTCTTTTCCTAGATTGTGAGCACCGTATGAATTCTTAAGTTGTATAAATGGCTCCTTACTACCTTTTTCAGTTTCTATAACTATTGCGCCACCAGAAGCATTTCCATAAAGGGATGAAGTTGGGCCACGTATAACATTTATTTTATTAATAGAACCTATATCAATACCATCAACCGAACCTTGCCCATCTGCTAAAGTTTCTGGGATACCGTCAACAATAATTTTTATACCTCTTATGCCAAAATTTGATCTTGACCCAAATCCTCTAATAGAAACCCTTAGATCTTGTGCAAAATTATACCTATTTTGGAAAAAAGTACCTGGTACATGATTTAAGGATTCATCAAGCCCCAATTGTTCAGTGCCAAGTTGAAGTTTATTCTTATTTATATTAGTTATAGAGCCAGGAATATCTAATATATTTTTTTCTACACGTGTTGCATCAGTATCTTCATAATTTATCTGAATAACTAAAGGTTCAGCATAAGAATTTTGGGAAAAAAATAAAAGAAAAATTAGTTTAGCTAGTTTATTTTTTTTATAATACACATTTAAAAAATATAATATTTTATTTGTGAAAAATAGTTTTATTGCCAAAACTTTATTTTTCTGTGTTATTTGAATTTGGCGGAATAGTAAAGTTTCCGGAAGGGAATTGTTTTATATTTCCATCAGTTGATGTTATTTTTGCAATTCCTTCTTTATCAACTTCATCAATGCGGATAATGTTATGAGCAGGAACAAAAAATCTCTTAACATTTTGAAATTCTGTTTTTAGTTTTTCTTCGCTTGGATCAACAACAAGACTTGTGTTTTCACCAAAAACTAGGTCTTCAACAACTATAAATCCATACATATCTGACTGATATACTTCTTTAGAGTATATTTCATAAACAGAATTCTGATTAAAATAAGTTATTTTATAAGTCTGGCTCATTTAAATTACATACACTCAATTATTGCGTCACCAAAACCACTACATGTTACAAGTGTAGCACCAGGCATTAATTCTTCAAGATCTTTGACAATTTCCTGTCCATGCTCATGTTTCTTTACTAATGTTTGCATTCCTGCTCTCACACGCGCTAAATCATAAGTAACAGTTTTATTTGCAATAGCTTGAGCAACTCCATTCATTACATTGTCTGCGGCTTTATTCCAACCCATAAAACGAAGCATCATTTCAGCAGATAAAATAATTGATCCCGGATTAACTCTATTTTTTCCTGCATATTTTGGTGCCGATCCGTGGGTTGCTTCAAACACAGCAACCTTATCAGAAATATTTGCACCTGGAGCAATACCAATTCCTCCAACCTGTGCAGCTAATGCATCAGAAATATAATCTCCATTTAAATTTAATGTTGCAATAACATCATATTCTTCTGGCCTTAAAAGTATTTGCTGGAGAAAATTATCTGCGATTACATCTTTTATAATAATTTCTTTTTCATTATTGGGATTTATTATTTTGCACCATGGCCCCTCACCTATAACTTCTCCCTTAAATTCATTGATCGCGAGTTCATAACCCCAGTTTCTGAAGGCGCCTTCAGTAAACTTCATAATATTTCCTTTATGCACTAAAGATACAGATCTTCTATCATTATCTATAGCGTATTGAATAGCTTTTCTAATTATTCTTTCCGAGCCTTCTTTTGATACTGGTTTAATACCTATGCCAGAACTGTCAGGAAACCTTATGCCATCAACTTTCATTTCATCTATTAAAAAATCTAATACTTTTTTTACACCATCTGTATGGGCTGCCCACTCAATACCTGCGTAAATATCTTCAGTGTTTTCTCTAAAAATAACCATGTCAGTTGTACTAGAGCTTTTAAGAGGAGTTCTAGTTCCAGGAAAATATTTTATAGGTCTTACACATGCATAAAGATCCATTTCTTGTCTTATAGCAACATTTAAAGATCTTAAGCCTTCCCCAACTGGCGTCGTTAAAGGGCCTTTTATTGCAACAACAAACTTTTCAATAGCATCAAATGTTTCTTGAGGAAGGTAATTATGTTTGCCGTATTTTTCAACTGCTTTGTCTCCAGCATAAACTTCCATCCAATGGATTTGCTTTTCTCCGTTATAAGCTTTTTTAACTGCTTGATTTACAACATTTTGCATTACTGGAGTTATATCTAAACCAATACCATCTCCCTGTATGAAAGGAATTATAGGATTGTTAGGCACCACAAGATTATTCTCACTATCGAAATGTATCTTGCTTCCATCTTTAGGGACAGCAATATGATCAAACATAATTTATCTCTTCTTCCTTGTTATTTAAAAATTATTAAAACTGTTCTTCCTCTGTAGAACCAGTCAATGCTGTAACAGAAGACTGTCCGCCTTGTATCACAGTTGTAACATCATCAAAATAACCTGCGCCAACTTCTTGCTGGTGACTTACGAAAGAATAACCTTTATCTGCTGCTGCAAACTCTGGCTCTTGTACTTTTTCAACATAATGTTTCATGCCTTCTCCGGCAGCATATGAATGTGCCAAATCAAACATGTTGTACCACATATTATGTATACCAGCCAAAGTTATAAATTGATACTTATATCCCATTGCGCTTAATTCTTTTTGGAATTTTGCAATAGTTGCGTCGTCAAGATTCTTTTTCCAGTTGAATGAAGGTGAGCAATTATATGCTAATAATTGATCTGGGTATTTAGATCTAACCCCTTCAGCAAATTTTCTAGCGAATTCTAAATCAGGAGTTCCTGTTTCACACCATATAAGATCAGCGTAAGGTGCGTATGCAAGCCCTCTAGAAATAGCTTGATCTATACCATTATTTGTTCTGTAAAAACCTTCAGCAGTTCTTTCGCCTGTTAAAAATGGCTTGTCATTTTCATCATAGTCAGATGTAATTAAATTTGCTGCTTCAGCATCTGTTCTTGCTAATAATAATGTTGGCACACCCATTACATCTGAAGCTAGACGAGCAGCAATTAATTTCTGCACTGCTTCCTGCGTAGGCACAAGAACTTTACCACCCATATGGCCGCATTTTTTAACAGCAGCTAATTGATCTTCAAAATGAACGCCTGAGGCTCCATTAACAATCATATTTTTCATCAATTCAAAAGCATTTAAAACACCTCCAAAACCTGCTTCGGCGTCAGCTACGATTGGTGCAAAGTAATCAATATAATCTTTATCCCCTGGATTAATATCTTTTGACCATTGAATTTCGTCAGCTCTTTTGAAGTTATTATTAATTCTTCTTACAACAGTTGGAACAGAATCATAAGCATAAAGTGACTGATCTGGGTACATTGTTTCCGATGTATTAGCATCTGCAGCAACTTGCCAGCCAGATAAATATATGGCTTCTATTCCTGCTTTAACTTGTTGCATAGCTTGACCACCTGTTAAGGCACCAAGACAATTTACATAACCCTTTTTTGCACTTCCATTAACTAATGACCAAAGTTTGTCAGCACCTTTTTTTGCAAGACTGCATTCTGGAACAAATGATCCTCTAAGTCTTACTACATCTTCTGCAGTGTAACCTCTTTTAACATTTGCCCACCTTGGATTTTCTTTCCATTCTTTTTCTAGCTGTTTAATCTGTTCTTTTCTATCCATCTTCGTCTCCTGATGTATGTAGAAATAATAATTTAAATTATTCTTTAATTTATACTGAATACTATTTGAAAAAATATAGAGTCTTTTCGCGTGCGTATATTACCAATTTCTTAGCCTTTAGTCCTTAAATATTTTAATATCTTTGATAAAAATATAATATACTGATAAAATTCATTAATATTCTTTGAAAATAATTTTAAGAAATCAACATAAACTATTAATATATATGAAAAATAATAAAAATTTTAAGACTGCAGACCTATGTGACCTTCATAGTGATAATTTGATAATTATGCACCAACAATTTAAAAGTTATGGTAAAAAGCACTCTTTTTGCGGAAAAATTAGCACGATTAAATGCTTTAATGACAATTCTAAAGTTAGAGAAGCTGTAAATACTGATGGCTGCAATAAAGTTCTCGTAATTGACGGTAATGCATCTATGGAATGCGCATTATTAGGTGATATGCTTGCAGAAGCCGCATACAAAAATAATTGGTCTGGTATTATTGTTTATGGATGTATTAGAGACTCAGATGTTATAGCAAATATTGATATAGGAGTATTTGCATTATCGACAAAACCTATAAAAAGTGTAAAGAAAGGTATTGGTGATACAGATATAAATGTAAATTTTTTTGATGTAGAGTTTAAGCCAGGAAATTTTATATACGCTGACCAAGACGGCATTATTATTAGCGAGACCGAATTAGAGCTTAACTAAAAGAAGGTTTTCTTCTGTGGTAATACTTTATATCTCTGAAACTCGTTTGTCCTTCTGCCCCAACACCTAAATACATTTCTTTTACATCTGGTCTGTCTAAAAGCTCTTTAGCTTTACCTTTAAGAATTACTCTACCATTTTCTATTATGTAACCCTCATCAGCATATTTTAGAGCAACCATAGCATTTTGTTCTGCAATTAAGAAACTAACGCCTTCTTTATTTAAATTTTTTACGATCGCAAATATTTCTTCAACCAATTGCGGCGCAAGACCCATTGAAGGCTCGTCCAACAAAATTAATTTCGGCCTTGACATCAATGCTCTGCCCATTGCTATCATTTGTTGTTCTCCACCTGATGTAAAACCAGCTAAACTCTTTCTTCTTATTCTAATTCTCTCGAAATGATCATAAACTCTCTCTAGATCTTGCTTTGCTTCCTTGGAGTTTTCTCTAATAAATGAACCTGTCATTATATTTTCTTCAACTGTAAGGTGAGAAAAGCAATGTCTGCCTTCGAGAACTTGTACTACTCCATCCTTAACAAGATTATAAGCATCTGAAGCGGCAATATCTTTGTCTTGATATTCAATTGATCCTTTTGTTATGGCACCACGTTCAGCGTGTAATAAATTTGAACAAGCTTTCAACGTTGTGGTTTTTCCTGAACCATTTGCACCTAATAATGAAACAACTTTACCTTCCTCGACGTCCAAAGTGACACCGCGTAATGCAAGAATCACATGATTGTATACGACCTCAATATTATTAACTTTTAGTAAAGATTTAGACATTTTTTTTCCTCTTATTTTTTAGTGTGGATATGGCCACATTCTTAATTTTTGTTTTGTAGTTGCCCATAATGCTGCAAATCCTCCTGGCTCTCTAATTAAAAGCGCAATTATAAATACACCATAAACCATGTTAGAAACGTTTTCTACAACAGCCGTGTTAAATGCTCCTTGGAAAATCACATCACCAACCCACGTAAATATAATTGGAAACTCATATACAAATATTGCTCCAAGCCATGAGCCAGATATTGATCCTAAGCCACCTATAATCAACATAAATAATATTGTAAATGATCTATCGATTTCATAAATCATTAGATCAACGTTACCAATATATAAAAATGAATATATACCTCCGGCAACCCCACAATAAAAACAACTTACAAAGAACGCTAACAATTTCGTTCTTGGAACGCTTATTCCCATAACGCTCGCGGCAATATCTCTATCACGAACAGACATAAAATTTCTACCAGTGTTACTTCTTAATAAGTTTTTTGCAAAGTATGTTAAACCTAAACATATGACCAATGCTAATAGATATCTAGCTGGATAACCTTGCATATCAACACCTAATAAATTACCTAAGCCCCAATAATCGTAAAACTTAGGAGCAATTGCTACAACACCTGAAGATTCATAATTTAAGAACCATGCGTATGAGTTAAAAAACCACCAAACAAAATATTGAGCAGCTAAAGTCGAAACCAATAAATAAAAACCTTTAATTCTTATTGCAGGTAGTCCGAATATTATACCGACAAGACCAGCAAAAATTCCTGACAACAACAAAGCAACAGGTAAAGACATTAGACCCTCAGGCACTCTAAGCATAAGGTTATATGTTCCAAATGCTCCTACACACATGAAACCAGCTGTCCCAAGAGAAAGTTGGCCTGTTAAACCAGTTAATATATTCAAACCAACCGTAGCTAGTCCTACCGCTAAAATTGGTATTACGTGCGCACTTAAAAAATATTCTGATGTTGTTGGGACGTATAAAAATAAAAAAAGTAGCCCTAATATGACTGCTACTTTATCAAACATCATTGGGAAGATTTCTCTATCCTTAAAATAGCTAGTTACAAAATTTCCTGTTTCTCTATATATCATTTATTTACACCCTTTCAATTAATTTTTCACCAAACATGCCTTGTGGTCTAAACACTAAAAATATTAGTGCCATAAAATATGCAAACCATAATTCTATACCTTGCCCACCAAACAAATCGGCTAAATATATTTCGCCTAGTTTTTCACCAACTCCAATAACTAATCCGCCAACAATAGCTCCCGGAATAGATGTTAGTCCGCCAATTAATATAACAGGTAAGGCTTTCATAACAGCCTCGATTAAAGTAAATGAAACACTTACCCTTTCAGCCCATAGTAATCCAGCTACAAGTGCAATAATGCCGGTTACAGCCCAAACAACAGCCCAGACAGTTTGAAGCGGAATACCTACAGCCATGGCAGCCATATGATCATCTGATACAGCTCTTAAAGACAATCCAGTTTTTGTTTTTTGGAAAAAGAAAGCCAATACTACAATTAATGAACCAGCAACTAATGATGCAAAGATATCAAATTTTGGAATTAAAATATCTAACCATGGAACATGATCTGACATAAAAATTGGTGCTGGGTCTAGTAATCCAATATCTAAAAATTTACTCATTTGGAGTCCATGCACATCAGAATCCCAAATAAACTGAGAAAACCCTTCCTGAAATGTTGCAAGACCAACTGTAGCCATAAATAACGCTAATAAATCTTGGTTTGCTAAAGGTCTAATAACATACCTTTCCGTTGCTACACCAAATATAACCATTATGCCGGCAGCAATAAATAAAGCTGTCCAAAAATCTATTCCATTTTCTGTCATCTTTACAAAAGTTAAAGATGCAAATAAAAGCATTGTTCCTTGTGCGAAATTAAATATTCCTGAAGACTTGTAAATTAATACAAAACCAATTGCTACAAGAGAATACATTACTCCTGAAAGTAATCCTCCTACCAAAACTTCTATTAAATAAACCCAATCCATATTAACACCCCTATATTAGTGACTCACCCCGAGGTAAGCATCTATAACATCCTGATTTGCCATTACTTCTTTTGGTGAACCATCTCCAATTTTTTTACCGTAATCTAAAACGACTACATGATCTGAAATATCCATAACAACACCCATATCATGCTCAATCATTACTGTTGTAATACCTTGCTCTTTATTTATTTCCAATATAAAACAAGACATGTCAGCTTTTTCTTCTAAATTCATTCCAGCCATAGGTTCGTCAAGAAGAAGTATTTTTGGCTCAGCAACCAAGGCTCTTCCGAGCTCTACTCTCTTTTGTAAACCGTAAGGAAGTTTTGAGACCGGCGTTTTTCTTATTGACTCAATTTGTAAAAACTTAATTACTTTTTCTACTGCAAGCCTATTTTGCTTTTCTTCATTTCTTGCTCTTCCAATGTTAAGACCTTGCTCTAACCATGTAGACTTCATAAATAAGTTTCTACCCGTCATTATGTTTTCTAAAACAGTCATTCCTTGGAATAATGCAATATTTTGAAAGGTCCTAGCCATTCCAGCTATAGCTGCATCTCTAGGGTTAATGCTTCTTCTGGCAACACCGTCGTATGTAACAGTGCCTATTTGCGGTAAATAAACCCCGTTTATAACATTTAACATCGAGCTTTTACCAGCGCCATTTGGGCCGATAACAGCACATATCTCTCCTTCTTTTACACTAAAACTTATATCGGTTATTGCTTTAACACCGCCGAACTGAAGAGTTACATTTTCTACTTTTAATATGTCTGTCATTTTTTTCTCTTATTAAATTTTTATATTTTATTAATATTTAATTCATATGATAATTGATCAATATCATTTACTTTACAGTTATCTTTATTATTCTCAATGGCGCTGAAAACATCTTTTAAATTTACTTCGATGTTCTTTCTCATAACTTCCATAGTTTTAGAAACTTCACCTTGACTCATAATTAAAGTTCTATGAAGAACAACAAATCTCTTAATTTTTAATTCAGACTCCAATGTTTCATTCACGCAGGAAATGTGTTCTTTTATTAAATCTCTAACCTCATCTTTAGAAGCTAACTCAGTGTAACCTGTATATCTAATATTTTTTCTATCTGCCCATGAGTTTACTGAATTTGGATCAATTACAACAATAACAGAATTTCCATCTTGGCCATTACCAACTATTAAAGAAGATTTTACGAAAGGTGAGCAAGATATTAAATTTTCAATACTTTCAGGCGAAAATTGTTTGCCTGATTTTAATGTGACAATGTCTTCTTTTCGACCACTTATCACTATATTTCCAGAATCATCTATACTTCCTACAAAACCAGAATTTACCCATCCGTCGTTTGTATTATCATTATTATCAAGACTCTCTGCCATACAATCGGTTTTAAAAATTACTTCAGAACTATCATTTATTTTAATTTCAGTTCCAGCCATTGCAGAACCTACATTTTCTGAGGATACTGAGTGATCAGGCTGAACAGCGATACACCCGCATGATACTGCCTGGCCAAAAGAATGTTGGATCTCAACGCCTATTGCATGAAAGAAATCAAAGTTAACTTTAGATAAAACTCCATCACTTACAAACGCATGTTTAATTTTTGTTAATCCAAAAACATTTTTAGCTGGTGAGAAAGTTGATAGCATTATCCATGTTTTTCTTATTCTATCAATTACAGACGCATTACCGCCAACTTCTCTTTCATATATTTCCATTAACAATTTGTAGTGACCCATATATCTATCATAATTTGCTTGTGTTGCAGACTCAATTCTATAGCTAATAGATGTAATAATGTGTTTGAAAACAAATGATGGGGCATAAAGTATTGTTGGGCCAATTTCTTGCAAGTCTTTTTCGATTGTTTGATTACTTTCAGGGAGATTCAATGACATTCCACTTGCTAAAGATGTTACAAATGTAAATAACAAATTAGTTGGAATTGATAATGGTAAATATGAAACTATTGAATCTTTAGCTGTTAAAGTATTAAGAGAAACAATTTTATTGCTATTATTTATCATTGCTGCATGACTGACTTTATATAAAGAGTCTTCATGCTCATCATATAAGTAGAAAGCAATATCATTTTCGTTAATTGCATTAATTTCGTTTTCAATGCTTGAATCATTTGAATTAGAAATAATATTATCGTATGAATTAAGCTTATCATTTTTATAAGTAGTCATTCCTCGACCATCAAGATAAATTACATTTTTTACATTGCAGTCATTTTCAACTGTTAAAAATGTATCAACCTGTTGCTGGTCCTCGGCTATTAAAGTCTCAGCTTTTGAAGAATTTAATATTTTTTTTAACTCTTCACTTGTAGATTCAGGATGAATAGGAACCACTACACCGCCAAGGGACTGAATTGCGGATATAGAAAAAATAAGCTTTGGAACATTATTGCCATATATAGCAACAACTGACCCTTTTTTAATAGAAAGATTTTTTAAAGCATTTGAAAGAATAGTTACTTCTGATAAGTAATTTGACCAACTGTATGAGTTCCATATACCTAATTGCTTATACCTAAGCGCTACTGCATCTGGCTGTTTCTGTGTGTGTGATAGTACTAGACCCGGAATAGTTGCCATTTATATTTACTCTCTCCAAATTTGCTTATATTATTGATTATTAACGATTTAATCGCTTATTATTATTATTTTAAATTTTTTGAAATTTAAAAACAATCAAGATGTGTAAAGTACACCAAACATCGCATTGTGACAAGGTATTAATATTAATATTTACCAATTAATAAATCTATATAAGTATATTATAATGTATTTATTAAATTGAAAAACACAACATATAGTGTTATTATGTCTTCCCAAGTATATAAAAAAGAGAGATTTTTATCATTACTTGGAAAATCAAAAAACGAAACTTATCAGATAAATATATAATGTTATATATTCTACCAATTATATGTACTTTCGGATTTTCAGGGAGCAATTCTTTTAAATCGGTTGAATTACCTTTATCAAAAACAGAAAGTGAATGTTTTATCAAAAAAGACATGTACTTATCTTTAGATAAAGAAAGATCTTTAAATAAGGTTGAGCAAAATATATTTACTAACAAAATAGATAAACGACTTCCTAAATATATTAGATATTTTAAAAAACATACTAGAAATTCAATATTTTCATGGGAGCTTGTAGCTGCAATTTCATATCAAGAATCTCATTGGAACCATAAAGCTGTATCACGAACAAGAGTAAAAGGATTGATGATGCTTACAAAAGATACAGCGAGCTATATAGGAATAAAAAATCGATTAGACCCTAATCAAAGTGTTTATGGTGGTGTGAAATATTTAGAAAATATTTTCAAAAGACTTCCAAAATCTGTACTTGGCTCGGATAGAATTTGGATGACTTTAGCAGCATATAATGTAGGTTTAGGACATCTTGAAGATGCACGAATACTTACTGAAAAATTTGGGGGGAATCCAAATTATTGGTCTGATGTTAAAAAATATTTACCCTATCTAAGATTAAAAAAATATTATAAAAATACAAAATATGGTTATGCAAGGGGTAATGAGCCAGTAAAATATGTTGAAAGAATACAAGCCTACCTCAATGAAATTTATAATAATAAAAAAACTTCTTTAGCCTCTCTTAGTTTTAAAAAAATCTTTAATTATTGAAGAACATTCCTCCTTTAAAATTCCGCCAATAAATTTTGGCGTATGATCTAATTTATATTCTTTCTTTACATAATTAAATTTTTTATAAAAGTTAACTTCATTTGTATTAAAAGCCCCGAAGATTACTTTATTAATTCTAGCTTCACATATTGCTCCAATACACATTATACATGGCTCTAAAGAAACATATAAAACGGAGTTATTTAATCTATAATTATTCTTTTTTTTACACGCATCCCTAAGCACATTTATTTCAGCATGTGCAGTTGGGTCATTTTTACTAATAGATAAATTATGTCCTTCTGAGATCACTTCATTTTTATAAACTAAAACTGCTCCGACTGGAATTTCATTTTGCAGCCTTGATTTTTTAGCAAGAGAAATACATCTTTTTATGTAATATTCATTATCCATATATAACTCGTAGATCTAATATCTTAATATTGGTATCATGTTTTTTTATTTAGTATCAATATAAATCTTTAAACATTCAAGGAGTAAATAAAATGAACGATAGAATTGTAATGAGAGTTGCAGAATCATTAGTAGCTGGAGGTCCTCCAGGCACAGCCGCTGAACCAGAAATAATTATTGGAGAACTTGATGGGCCTGTAGGAACAGCGTTCGCAACTCTTTTAGGTGATCAAGTTAAGGGACATTCAAGAGTCCTAGCAATTATGAATACCGATATTATGGTTAAACCAGCAACATTGATGGTTAGTAAAGTAACTGTAAAAGACACAAAGTACACAAATATATTGATGGGAACTGTTCAAGGCGCTATAGCAAACGGTGTTCTTGATGCCGTAAGAAATGGAGATATACCAAAAGAAAAAGCAAACGATTTAGGAATTATTGTATCGGTATGGTTAAATCCATCAGTTATAGAAGATGATAATTTAGATCACAAAATACTTTTTGATATTCATAGAAAAGCAACAGCACAAGCTATACATAAAGCTATGAAAAATGAACCAAGTATAGACTGGTTACTAGATAATCAAGAAAGCATAGTTCATAAATATTATCAAATGGGTTTAGACGGTAAGATTTAAATATTTATTTTTTTTGTATTACGAAAAAAATTTGAGAATTTAATGAGGCGCCAAGATAAGAAAAAGGCGAAAAACTCTTTTGTATTACGTTAAAGTCTTTTTCAATTATTAGATTCTCAAGATCGTAATGAGAGAAACCAATATGAGAAGAAATAAAATCAGTGTCTTCATTTCTCTTTATTTTTAAACCAAGTAAGATTTTAAATATATTTATAAAAGTTAAACCACTGTGAGTTTGTCCAATTATTACTCTTATAATATTCTTTAGAAAACCACCTACTCCAATTTCAATGGGGACAGAAATAATGCAAACACCATTTTTAGTTAAGAGATTTGCAATATTATTTAAAGCATCTAGTGATAATTTTTTATTTAAATGCTCAAAAACTTCCATACAAAATACAACTTCATAACTTTTATTTATTTCACTATATGTATTATAAACACTAATATTATTATTATTAGAAATATTTTTTTTAACCTCTTCATATCTGCCAATTAAGGGTTCGTATGCAGAAATATCTTTTAAATTTGGTATTTCATTATTTATTTTTTTTAAAAATTCGCCGTCCCCTGTACCGTAATCTAAAATATTAATTGGAGCTGACAAATAATTTTTTTTCAAAATTTTAATAGCGATATTAAATCTACTATTATGTGAAAATTTTTTTATAAAATTTTTATTAAAATTTGTTAAACTTGAATAAGACATGTATTTATTCTACTTTAATTAAAATTAAAAGAAATTATAAATATTAAATTTACTATATCGCCCAACTAGGAAGTTCACTTATTTCTAAGCCAAAAATATATTTTACAAGAAAAATACAAATTATCGTCACAGTAAATGCTGATATTATATTCAAGAAAAAACCTGCGCGTAACATATCTTTTATATCTAATTTACCACTTCCAAACACAACAGCATTAGGCGGCGTTGCAATTGGTAGCATAAATGCACAACTCGCGGCTATAGTTGCTGGTATAACAAAAAATAAAGGATTTTGACCAAGCTCTATTGAAAATATTATTAATATTGGTGCAAAAGTTGCTATGGTCGCTGTATTAGAATTTAACTCTGTCAGAAATATTATTAAAACTACCGCAAGAAAAACTAATAAATATACATCGTAGCCTGCAAAAAAAGTTGCATATGATCCTATCCAGATTGCTAAGCCTGAATCATTAAATGCTCTAGAAAGAGCTATACCACCTCCAACTAGAAGAAGGACTCCCCATGGTATTTTATTTGCAGTATCCCAGCTACAAGCCTTATTTTTTTCTCCAATTGGCAATAAAAATAATAGGATTGCTCCAAATAGACCAATAGAGGTATCATTTAAATGTAAGTCAAAAAATTCATTGAGATTCCTTCTAAATATCCATAATGAGGCTGTAAAGAGAAACACTGCGCCAACGATCTTTTCAGTCAAAGTTGGAGCACCCAGCTTATCTTTCATTACTATTATAGCTTTATCTAAAGAATCTAATTTTTCTGTTGAAACTTTAAAACTGATTTTTGTTAAAAAAAGCCAAACTAATGGTAATAAAATTAAAACTATTGGAAATCCAATCGCCAACCAATCTGAGAAACTTATGCTGTAATCATAATTTTCACTTAATATACTAGCTAGCATTATATTTGTTGGAGTTCCAATTAAAGTAGCTGCACCACCAATAGATGCAGAATAAGCAATAGCTAACAATAATGGCACTGCTAACTCATGATTATTTTTTTTTGATTTATCATAGAAGATATTTATTACTGACGCAGCAATAGGCAACATCATTATTGTAGATGCGGTATTACTAACCCACATACTTATTAAAGCGGTAGTAAACATGAAGCCTGCAATAATTTTACTTGGGCTTGTACCAGATAAACGTAATAAATTTAAAGCAATGCGTTTATGAAGACCGCTTGACTCCATTGCTGAAGCAATAATAAAACCACCAAGAAATAAAAGAACTAAAGGATGAGAGTATGAGCTTGCAATTATTTTCAAGTTAAAAATATTAAATACTGGAAATAAAATTAACGGTATTAAACCTGTTACATAAATTGGTATTGCTTCTGTTACCCACCAGATCGTCATTAATAACGCAACCCCTGCTGTTAGCCACCCGATTCTGCTAAGACCTTCGGGATGATCAGAAAACAAAAATAATGACAGTGTAAAGAGACCGAATATTAAACCAAATGAAGAAACTTTATCTCTGCTAAACACTTTTTATTTTACCTTGTTTTATTGGGATATCAGGGTCATTCAGACAACTTAGTTGTAAATTATTTCTTATAAGCGTCGAAGGTAACTCTTTCGCCTTTATACATAGTGCTATACTTTAATTTACCATCGCTACCTAAAAATATAGAATAAATAATGCTACCACGACCATTGCCGAAACAGCCAGCCTCAATAGGAAAATACCACTGATTCGTATCTTTACCAAATTTATCTATAAAAAATATCTTTTCATCAAGGGTAACAGAAGTTGAATCGAAAGTTTCCCATTCACCTCCCCCTTTTAATCTAGAATCTAATTTAAATTCTTCATAACAAGTTTCGGCATTTTCACTGAAGTGAATTTTTGTGTCATGAAAAAGAAGTGTTTCTGCATCCCATCTTACTGTAGTTGATAATGTCCATGTAGAATTTGACAGATGGTTTTTAGCTTGTTCTTTAGTTTCAATAGTTACTGATGAACAGGTAAACAATGTAAGTAAAAAAAATAAACTTACAATTAAATATATAAGTTTTTTTGCCATCTTTCGACATTAACATTAATGACATTAAATTTCAATATGAAGTAAAAAATCAATCTTTATTCTATGAAAAATAAAAATCTAATTAATTTTTAAGAAAAGTTTATTCGTTATTCCCACTCTATCGTTGCTGGAGGTTTAGAAGAAATATCTAAACAAACGCGAGAAATACCTGGAACATTGTTAATTATTTTTGTAGAAACTTCTTCTAAAAAACTGAATGGAAATTCAAATGGTTTTGCTGTCATAAAATCAATTGTCTTAACTGCTCTTAATGATACAACGTTTCCATATGTTCTTCCGTCACCAGTGACACCAACAGACTTCACAGGCATGAAGACAGTAAAAGCTTGTGATATTTTGTCATATAAATCTTTTTCATGTAACAATTGAATAAAAATATTGTCAGCTTGTCTTAAAATATCTGCATAATCTTGTCTTACTTCACCAAGTATTCTTACTGCTAAACCTGGCCCAGGAAAAGGGTGTCTATTAATTAATTTTTTATTAATACCTAGCTCAAGTCCGAGCTTCCTTACTTCATCCTTAAACAATTCTCTTAAAGGTTCAAGAATTTTCAGCTCCATATTTTCAGGGAGACCTCCCACATTATGATGTGACTTAATGAGATGTGCTTTGTCAGAGGCTGCTGCAGACTCAATAACATCTGGATATATTGTACCTTGAGCTAACCACTTTGCATTTTTTATTTTCTTAGATTCTGTTTGAAAAACATCTATAAATGTTTTTCCAATAATTTTTCTTTTTTCCTCAGGTTCGGTTATTCCCTCTAATCTTTCTAAAAAAACTTTCGACGCATCAACATATATAATTTTAATATTTTTAAAGTCTTTAAATCCGTCTTGAACTTGTTCTTTTTCGTTCAATCTTAATAAGCCGTTATCAATAAAAATACAAGTTAAATTCTCTTTGACTGCTTCATGTAAAATTGCTGCGGCTACAGAGGAATCTACACCGCCAGACAAACCTAATATTACATTATCACTTTTTACTGTATTTTTTATTTTTATAATTTGACTATCTATAATATTTTTAGTTGTCCATAAACCTTTTGAGTCACAAATTCTATGAATAAAATTTGATATTATTTTTCCATCATCAAGAGTATGAGTAACTTCTGGATGAAATTGGATTCCATAAACTTCTTTGTCATTTAATTTTACTGCAGAGATACTTTCGCTATTTGTAGATGCTATTTCAGAAAAATTGTCTGGTAAAGACACAACGCTATCTCCATGCGACATCCATACTTCAAATGTTTCGCTCAACCCGTTGAAAATTTCTGTATTTTTTTTTACTTTTAATTTTGCTTTTCCGTATTCACTCGATGATGACTTTTTTATTTTTGAATTAAATTTCTTACAAATTAACTGCATTCCAAAACAAATACCTAGCACAGGTATATCTTTTAAGAACAATTGGTCTGGCAAATCATATTCATTATTTTGTGATACGGAATTTGGCCCCCCTGATAATATTATTCCTATAACGTTATTAAAATTTTCTAAATTTTGAATATTATCTGGCTGCAAAACCTCGCAAAAGGTTTTATTTTCTCTTACTCTTCTTGCAATTAGTTGGGTGTATTGAGATCCGTAATCAATTACTAATATTCTTTCTTCTTGCATTATTTATCTATTTGGTAATTTGGGGCTTCTTTTGTAATCATTACATCATGCACATGACTTTCTTTCATTCCAGCATTTGTAATTTTAACAAACTTAGCTTTGCTATGAATATCATTTATATTTGCGCACCCTAAATATCCCATACTTGATCTTATGCCACCAAGCAACTGATGTAGTATTGCAGAAACAGGGCCTTTAAAAGGAACCCTGCCTTCAATTCCTTCAGGGACAAATTTACCAGTTGAGCTTTCTGGGCTTTGAAAATATCTTTCACTAGATCCGCTTTTCATAGCACCAATTGAACCCATTCCACGATAATTTTTATAAGTTCTTCCTTGATATAGTTCAATTTCACCTGGAGCTTCTGTTGTACCAGCAAATAGACTTCCAAGCATTACAGAATCTGCTCCAGCTGCCAAAGCTTTTGAGATATCACCAGAAAATCTTATGCCGCCATCAGCGATTACTTTTACAGTTGTGCCTTTTGTAGCGCTTGCTACTTCTGAAATTGCAGTAATCTGCGGGACACCAACACCTGCAACGATTCTTGTTGTGCATATTGAACCAGGGCCTATACCAACTTTAACCGCGTCAACTCCTGCTTTAATAAGAGCTTTTGCAGCTTCTTTTGTTGCAATATTTCCAGCTATTAATTGAATTTTTGGATGTTTTTTTCTAATTTGCTTTACGCAATCTATTATCATTTTTGAATGGCCGTGGGCAGTATCGATAACTAAAACATCAGCATCTGCTTTAACAAGATTATTTATTCTTTCATCTGTATCTTTTCCTACGCCAATTGCCGCTCCAACTCTTAATCTTTGCAAATTATCTTTACAGGCATTTGGAAAATCTTTTGATTTTTGCATATCTTTTACAGTTATCATTCCTTTTAGATGAAACTTAGAATTTACTACAAGAACTTTTTCTATTCGGTTTTTATGCAACAACTGCTTAACTGTTTCTTTTGATGCCCCTTCTTTTACAGTCACAAGCCTATCTTTTGGAGTCATAATTGTTGAAACTTTTGGGCTAACTTTATTTACAAATCTTAGGTCTCGAGAAGTAACTATTCCAACTAGATTTTTTCCTTCTACTACAGGTACGCCTGAGATTTTATGTTTTGATGTTAATTCAATAACTTCTTTTATAGAGCAGTCTGGGTACGTTACAACTGGATCGGATATTATTCCGCTTTCATATTTTTTCACCTTCATTACTTCGCTAGCCTGCTCTTCAGGTGTTAAATTTTTATGTATTATCCCAATTCCGCCTTCCTGAGCGATTGAGATTGCTAACTCAGCCTCAGTAACCGTGTCCATTGCTGCTGATAAAAGTGGTATGTTTAGCTGAATTTTTGAAGTGAGCTGTGTTTTTAAAACTGCATCTGATGGTAATATGTTTGAATAATTAGGCACAAGAAGAACGTCATCAAATGTTAAAGCTTCTTGAATAACTTTTAGCATATTAACCTCTCTACAAAACGGTATTATAGGTTTTATTTTGAAAAAGTAAACAAAAGTATCTTTATTATTGTATATTTATAAGAGTATGGAAAAAAATACGGATAAAATATATAGCGTAAGCGAAATTAATTATCATGTGAAAGAAATTATTGAGTATTCTTTTGATAATTACATTATGGTTGAAGGTGAGATATCTCAAATGAATGTGGCTCAAAGCGGTCATATATACATCACTCTTAAAGATAAAAACTCTACTGTGAGATGCACATTATGGAGTACAAGAGTATCAAAAATGCAAATTTATCCTGAAATTGGATTAAAGGCGATAGTTAAATGCAAGGTATCATTTTATGAAAAAAATGGCTCCTATCAGCTAGATTTAATAGGAATTAAATCTGCGAGCACTGGTGAATTTCATGAAATTTTTGAAAAACTAAAATTAAAACTTAAAGACGAAGGCTTATTTGAAAGTAAATTTAAACAGGAATTACCAAAATATCCAAATTCCATTTCAATAATAACATCACTCACAGGTTCGGTAATTCAAGATATATTAAAAATTATTGAGAGAAGACTCCCAAATGCTAATATAGATATTTATGCATGCTCTGTTCAAGGAAACAAATGTTCAAAAAGTATAATCAAACAGTTAATAACTATTAACAAAAAAAATATCGCCGACATTATTATCATCGCACGTGGTGGTGGTTCGCTTGAGGACTTAATTGAATACAATGATGAATTTCTTGCAAGGCAAATATATAACTCAAGAATTCCTATAGTTACTGCAATTGGGCACGAAACAGATACGACTATTGCAGATTTGGTTTCAGATGTTAGAGCGGCTACCCCTTCCGAGGCTGCAGAAATTATTTCCAAGATATCTATTCAAGATATGTTAATTTTTCTTAAGGAGCAGACAAGAATTTCAGAAAATAATCTAAACAATATTTTAAAAAATTATAAATACTCTTTATCAAATAGTAAGAATACTATTGAAAATTGTAATCCAGAAAATAAATTAAATAATTTTTCTCAAACAATAGATACTTACACAGAGGCCTTAAAATCAAAAATTTTATCAAACCTAATAAAAAATAAAGAAATTATAAATTCAAAAAATAATAGTATTACATTATTAAACCCAAAAAATAAAATTACTGAGCTTGAGTCTAAAATCTTGAGACAAAAAGAAAGTATTAATAATAGTTTAGATAAAATACTAAATTGTTATAAAAATAGTTTAGTAATAAAAAATAATACAATAAACAATATTAATCCACTTTCAATTTTGAACAAAGGTTATTCGATTGTGTATAAAGATAATAAAGTTGTAAATAGCGCTTCAAGTTTTAATATCAATGATGATATAAAAATTAAAGTTATTGATGGTGATATATTTTCTAAAATTACTAAGATAAAGAAAAATTAGTCTTCGCTTTTCCAGGCCCAAGGTGTTTCTTTACAAATCGCAAAATAAATATATACATTTATTAGCAGAATTATCAATAATGCTAATCCCGCTCCTATAGACCAAAGAATGTCGTGCGGATTGTTCTGAAAACCAAATTGATTCATTCCCCAAAAGCATATTGATGTAAATATAATCATTACTAATGCTGCTATGTATTCTCTCACTTCGTTTCCCCCAATTAAGAAATAATATTGTTTGTAAAGTCTATCAGCTTTTTTTATTTTGATCCAGAATCTAGGAACTTATCAAAGAATATTTCTTCGTTAGGCATACCTTCTGCTGTAAATTCTTTTATAGCTGCATCAATCATAGGCGGTGGACCACATAGAAATCCTTGGCAGTCTTTCATGTTTAATTTATCTTTTTCTATATAATCTGATTTTAGAAAATCAGTTACCATGCCTCTTGCGCCTTCCCAGTTAGAATCTTCTGGCTCCATATTTAAAACATACACGTATTCAAATTTAAAATTTGGATTCCATTTCTTTTGAATTTCTTTAAGATCCTCTTCACTGTATATATCTTCTTGTGTTCTTGCTCCAAATAAAAATACTGCGTCTCTTTCTACTTGATCAATTGCTGCCTGCTCTAATACTGCTTTTACAGCACTCATGCCACTACCACCAGCGATACATACCATTGTTCCCTTACCGTCTCGATAATAAAAAGAACCAAATGGAGTGTTGACCTCTAATTTCTGTCCAGTGGGATCCTTTGCAAACAACCATCTACTAAATCTTCCTTTTGGAACATTTCTTACAAAAAATGATAGCTCGTTCGGATTTTCGTTTTGTGGAGCTTTAGCAAAGGAATAAGATCTTGACGACCCTACTTGTTTAACCATAAGTTCTGAATATTGACCTGCAGCTCCATTATGTTCTAAATTATCGATCCCGATAGTTAGCTCCATAATATCATGTGTTAATGGAGTAACTTTCTTCACAATGCCTTGATATGATTTTGTAGCACTCGCTTTTGCATCATCATCAATTGATACATCTATACTGACTGGTGTTTTAGCTCTAGATTGACATGCTAAAATCATTCCATCTTTTAATTGCTCTCCATCTAAAACATAACTAAAGTCTGCTGTCGCAGTGATCTTTCCATCTGTTAGTTTACATGCACATGATCCGCAACTACCAACTCTGCAGTCATGAGGAAAAGCGACGCCAGCCTTTAAAGCTGCATCTAAAATATTTTGATCAGGCTCAACTTCAAATTTATATTGATCAGAATTTAAGCTGACTTCCTGAGGGCCTTTCTTTTTACCTAATCCAAACATAAAATATAGTAATTCCTTGTGTCTAAAACACTAACTTAGTTAATTAAAATTATATTTTCTAGTACGCAAAACCTATACTACACTACATTAATACCTACATTTCTAAGTGTACCAGATTCAACATCTTCTTTTGTTGGAAGACAAGTATATGGAACAATATCTTCTTTACTAGTAGAAGGATGTTCTTTGACAGCCGCACACCATTCGCTAACTTTTGCTCTTGAAGATATAACATCATTGCCAGAAATTTCTAGGGCATTAACACATGCCATCCAATGTATATCCGCTAAAGAAAACTCACCGCATATATACACACCTTTTTTTAATTTTGGATCTGGTGGATTTGATAAAATATTCTCCAATATATCAAAAGCTTTATTAACTATATCCATATTTCCACCTGAACCAGTTAACATTCCATAAGCTTCCATTTGGACATAATCAGTTGCTATATGAGCATATTGATACATTATTGCTCTAATAACTCCATTTCTTGGAACCAAAGAAGGGCCGAATCCTTTATCATCAAGATAAGATATTATTGCATTGGGACCATAAACTATGTTGTCAAGATCTTTTAAAACTGGAGCACTATGTAATGGAGAAATATCTGCAGCTTCTTCCCCGCTATTTATTTTGTGTGCTTCTATATCAACGCCCTTTTCGGCAGCTGTTTGTAACGCCTTTGCTGTATTTATACAACTTGGGTTACCATATAATTGCATCGCCGATGCTAACTTATCACCGATCATATTTCCTCCTAAGGAATATTTTTATAAAATTCTATTTTATTCTATCTTTAACGCGCCTGATGGACATTCAGAAACAACATCTGTTATTTTATCTTCTGATGCTGCTGAAGTGTCTACAACAAACTTCCCATCTTCTACTTTAAAGACCTCTGGTGCACCTTGTACACATTTCCCAGCGTGAATACAAACGCTTTCGTCCCATGATACTTTCATACCAATTCTCCTATATTTATAAACTTCAGCTCCTATTTTACCCAAAAAAGTTATTACTGCAAAGCCTTATATATATAAAGTAATATGAATTTTTTTATTTATTTTGTATTTTTAAAGGTCAAACTTAAAGAATTTATGCAATAACGTTTGTATGTTGGTTTTGGGCCATCATCAAAGACATGTCCAAGATGACAATTACATTTTGAACACTGGACTTCTACTCTAATCATGCCGAGTGAAGTGTCTTCTATGTGTGAAATTCTTTCGTTTGATATTAATGAACTAAAACTTGGCCAACCTGATCCAGAGTCATATTTGTCTTTTGAGGAAAATAAAGGAGTATTGCAACATTTACAATGGTATTCTCCGTCCTGATAAAAGTTGTTAAGATCACCAGAAAATGCTGGTTCTGTTCCCTTATCTCTGCAAACGTAAAACTCTTCTTTTGTTAGTAATTTTTTCCAGTCTTTTTGCATATAAAACTAAATTAATTTTAATCTAAGCCTTTCATTGTTAACTTAATTCTACCTTGCTTGTCAATTTCAAGAACTTTTACTTTAACAATTTCACCCTCTTTTACTTTATCGGTAACATTCTCTACTCTTTCTTCGCAGATTTGAGAAATATGGACTAAACCATCTTTTCCAGGTAATACTGTAACAAAAGCTCCGAAGTCCATAATTTTTGCAACCTTACCTTCATAGATCTTGTTAACCTCAACATCTGCAGTTAACTGCTCTATTTTTGTTTTTGCTAATTCAACAGCTTGTTTATCAACAGCAGAAACCTTAACTAAACCACTATCGTCAATATCTATAATTGCACCAGTCTCTTCAGTTAACGATCTTATAGTCGCCCCTCCTTTTCCTATAACATCTCTCACTTTATCTGCTTTAACTTGAATAGTCACAAATCTTGGAGCGTTTTCTGAAACTTCGTCTCTTGAAGATTTAATAACTTTAGCCATTTCACCCAAAATATGAATTCTTCCTTCTTTTGCTTGTTCTAAAGCAACCTTCATAATTTCTTCTGTAATACCATTAATTTTTATATCCATTTGTAAAGCCGTTACGCCATCATTTGTTCCTGCAACTTTAAAATCCATATCTCCCAGATGATCTTCATCCCCTAAAATATCTGATAAAACAACATATTCACTGCCTTCTTTTATTAAACCCATTGCTATACCCGCAACTGGAGATGATATTGGTACGCCTGCATCCATTAAAGATAAACTAGAACCACAAACACTAGCCATTGAGCTTGATCCATTAGATTCTGTAATTTCTGAGACAACTCTTATAACATATGGAAAATCTTCAACGGTTGGTAATACTGGCACTATTGCTCTTTTTGCTAATTTACCATGGCCAATTTCTCTTCTTTTAGGAGACCCAACGAAACCTGTTTCTCCAACTGAATATGGAGGAAAATTATAGTGCAACATAAATTTATCTTCATATTTTCCGTCTATCGCATCAATAATCTGGCCGTCTCTATCTGTACCTAAGGTTGAAACTACAATTGCCTGCGTTTCTCCTCTTGTGAATAAAGCGCTTCCATGAGTTTTTGGCAATATACCAACTTCAATTGTTATATCTCTTATAGTTTTATTATCTCTTCCGTCGATTCTTGGCTTTCCTGAAATTATATTTTTTCTTACTATATCTTTTTGTAAGTCATGAATAGAATCTTCTATACAATCTTTTTTACATACTTCGCCACTATTAAATTTTTCAACAGCTTCGTTTCTTATTTCATCTATTTTTACATTTCTTTCAGATTTATCTGATATTAAATAAGCCTGAGTGACGCTATCTTTAAAATTATCATAAACTTCTTTCTCTAAACTCTCATTTTCATTTTCCGGTTTTACCCAGCCATAATTTTTAACTCCAAATTCTTCTGCAAAACTATTAATTTCACTTATTAAACTTTGCATTTCATTATGACCAAATGAAACCGCCCCAAGCATTACATCTTCAGTTAACATTTTAGCTTCTGATTCAACCATAAGAACCCCATCTTTAGTACCAGCTACCATTAGGTCTAGTTCAGATGTTTCTAATTCAGTTTTACTGGGATTTAATATGTATGAACCATTATTATATCCAACACGTGCAGCACCTAATGGGCCTTGAAATGGGACTCCCGATATTTTTAATGCTGCTGAAGCACCTATTAGAGATGCAATATCTGCATCAACCTCACAATTCAAACTCATTACTGTGCAAATTACTTGAACTTCATGTGTAAATTCTTTAGGAAATAAAGGTCTTATAGGTCTATCAATTAGTCTTGAGGTTAGCGTTTCTTTTTCAGCAGGTCTTCCTTCTCTTTTAAAAAAACCTCCCGGGATTTTTCCTGCAGCATATGCTTTTTCTTGATAATTTACTGTAAGTGGGAAAAAATCTCTTGATTGACCATCATCTTTTGCAACTACTGTTGTTAGTACTGTGGTACCTTCCATGTTAACTAGAACAGCACTATTTGACTGTCTTGCAATTTGGCCTGTTTCTAAAATTATTTCATGATTTCCATAGTGGAACTTTTTTTTTAAAGGTTTCATTTTCTTCTCTTGGGTTATCTTCTTAAGCCTAAAGATGAGACTATTGTTTGATATCTATCAATATTCTTTTTCTTTAAGTAATCAAGGAGCTTTCTTCTAGTATTCACCATTTTTAATAATCCGTGACGCGAATGATGGTCTTTTTTATGAACGCTAAAATGCTCTGTAAGAAATTCAATCCTTTTTGATAATAACGCTATTTGTATTTCTGGAGACCCTGTATCTGACTCTCCTTGTTGGTATTGCCCTATAACTTTACTTTTTTCTTCTGTTGATAATGCCATAATTCTCACTTATTCTTTAATTTAAGGGCGCATTCTATCATGTTCTTTTGATGATACAAACATTAAGTTATTTATACTAATATTTTCTTAGGTAATAGCTCAAAATTATCACTTATTTTACCAATTCCTAAAAAACTCTTGTCTGCATCATATATCTTTATAATTTCACATGGCTGATGATTAACTTTTAATTTATTGCCATTTTGGATCTTAAATTTATCTTCATTTGAAACAATGTATGATTTTACATCATTAAAAAGCTTATCAACATTAACTATATAGTTATCTTTTAATTCATCAATAGTTTTTGAAAGAAATTCATCCAGACTTATTGAGTCTGATAATGAAATATTATTTATTTTTGTTCTTACGAGCTTGCTGAGCAAAGCCCCTGAACCTATATCTTCTCCTAACTGTTCTGCTAAGGTTCTTATATAAGTTCCTTTTGAACAACAAACACTCATAGCTATGTGATTAGCATTTATTAGATCTAATTTTATATCATGTATAACAACTTCTCTTGATTGTCTTTCAATGGTAATTCCCTCTCTAGCATATTTATACAAAGGTATACCATTATGTTTCAATGCAGAGAACATTGGCGGAACTTGTTTAATTTTTCCTTTAAATTTTTCTTCTAAAAAATTTAAATCAGATTCTTTTAAATTTAAGATATCGTTGCTTTGATTAACTATATCTCCATCTAAATCCCCAGTGGTTGATATTTGACCTAATCTTATAGTTGCGTCATAACATTTATCGGAATTTAAAAAATAAGAACATAGTTTTGTTGCTTTATTAAAAAAAATTATTAAAATTCCACTTGCTAGCGGATCAAGCGTTCCTGAAAAGCCTGCTTTTTTTATATTCAATTTTTTTTTTACTTTTTTAAGAGCTTCATTAGAAGTCAATCCTGAAGGCTTATTTAAAATAAGGCAGCTTTGTTTAAAATTAGACATTTAATATAAGTTTTTATTAATTAGCTCTTCTAGCTCAAACGCTTTTGATTCGGTATCATCAAAAATGAACCTTAGATTTGGTACAGATCTTAAATTTGAATTTTTTGATAATTTTTTTTTAAAAAATAATTTAGAAGAATTTATTGTTTTTGTTATCAATTTAACTTCTTCTGGTTTTTTATTTTTATGGTTAAAAATTATAAAAAATACTTTCGCATGTTTTAAATCTTTTGATATATCAACTTCTGTTATAACAACATCTTTAATTCTAGAATCATTAATATCATTTTGAATAATCTGCGCTATCTCTTTTTTTAATACTGAGCCAATTCTATGGACTCGTTGATTATCAGAATCATATTTCATTATTCTATTTTTCTGGCTACCTCTATTCTTGTAAATACTTCTATATTATCACCAGGTTTAACATCATTGTAATTCTTTACTGCTATGCCACATTCAGTTCCTAATTTTACTTCTTTTACATCATCTTTATGTCTTCTGAGAGATTCTAATTCACCCTCGTAAATTACCACATTATCTCTTAAAACCCTTATTGGATTACCTTTAACGACACTTCCTTCTATAACTTGACATCCGGCGACAGCGCCCATGGCTGATGACTTAAATACGTCTTTGACTTCTGCAAGACCAACAATTTCTTCTTTTGTGTCTGGAGTTAGCAGCCCGCTCATTCCAGCTTTAACATCATCTATTAAATTATAAATTATACTGTAATATCTTAGGTCTATATTTTTTTCAACAACAGTTTTTCTTGCCTGATTATCTGCTCGCACATTAAATCCTAGAATCATTGCATTTGAAGCTTCGGCTAATGCAATATCTGATTCGTTTATCGCTCCAACTGATGAACTAATAATTTTTACCATTACCTCTTCGTTATTTAATTTTAAAAGTGATTCACAAATTGCTTGGGAACTTCCTTGAACATCTGTTTTTAATAAAATATTAAAAGTTGGGATTTCTCCTTTCTTTAAATTGCTAAATATATTATCTAGTGTTGGCGCCTGATATTGTGAAGCAAACTTACTATCTCTTATTTTATTTTTTCTAATTTCTGCTATTTCTCGAATTTTTTTATCATTAACAGCTGATAAAACTTCATCGCCTACCTCTGGTGCACCTGACAGTCCTAAAACAACTACTGGTGTTGATGGTGTTGCTATATCTACTTTTTTTCCATCCTGGTCGATCATTGCTCTTATTCTTCCAAATTCTTGTCCACATAAAATATTATCTCCTGTATTCATACAGCCCTTTTGAACTAAAACTGTTGCTGTTGCACCTTTACCTTTGTCAAGAGCAGACTCTAATACAATACCTGTAGCAGAGCCTTTGGA
>MDSV01104836.1_pt1 | contig 28322 bp, 33 predicted proteins | sample 810851 | NCBI WGS metagenome assembly MDSV01 (sample SAMN05326640, study PRJNA326480) | marine metagenome | isolation source: seawater | place: Atlantic Ocean: North East | collected 2012 | reverse complement strand
TATATTAGAATCTGTTTCTGTAAAACCATATAAGTATGAGAATGTTCACATCTATAAGATGAATTGGACAGATAATTTAGCACTAATAAAAGATAAAAAATCATAAATAGAAAAGGAGAAATAATGTCAAAAAAGAATACTGAACTAAAAGTTGGGGATTGGGTTTCCGTATTAATGACAGGAATAAATAGCGGTAATGAACCAGCGTATCAGATTGAAAAGATTGAGGGAGATGATTACTATGTTGTACAGACCGAAGGTTCATATCAACATAGGATGACAACCACTAAAAAAAGATTGAGAAAATTATAAAATAAGAGGTTATAAATGAAACAACTTACAGAAGAACAATTACTTGGTAATTGGGAAAAGTTGTTGCAACTCGTAGAAGATACATTTGAGGGTGAACGAAAAGAGAAACTCTTGGAGATGTATAAGTTCTTCGAAGATAGAATGGTTATAGCACCAGCCAGTGGTAAAGAAGAATACCACTATTGTTACGCTGGTGGTTATGTAAATCATGTTCTTCATGTAGTTGAAACAGCACTTGAAGTATCCAAGACCTATGAAAAGGTTGGTGGTTATAAAGATTGGACAGATGAAGAACTCATCTTTTCTGCCATGCACCACGACTTGGGTAAGGTCGGAGATTTAATCGGAGAGTATTACATTCCACAAGACAATGATTGGAGAAGAAAAACTCTTGGTGAGATATTCACACATAATACAGATATAGATAATATGAGAGTAACGGATAGAGCTCTATTCCTATTACAACACTTTGGTGTTAAGGTCAATATGAAAGAAACTCTTGCTATCAAGGTATCTGATGGACTCTATGACGAAGCTAACACATACTATATGAAAGTGTTTGACGCAAAGCGTTCTTTGAAAAATCATATGCCATACATCATACATTGGGCAGACCATATGGCTACACAAGCTGAATTTGATGAATGGAAACGAGAAGATGAAGATAACAAGGAAGAAATGGAAAGTAAGTTAGAGAATATTAAGAATATTAGTATTGGTAAGAAAGAAAAAAAGTTAAAACAAAAACATCAAGATCCAGTAATGGAAAGTAAACACAAGGATTTGTTTGATGAATTATTTGGAGATAGCAATGATAGTTGAAATAGGATTAGGATTAATAATTCTTATTGAAGGATATGTAATTTGGAATCTGATGAGAAAAACAGAACTACTTGAAACTTGGGTAGAAAATTTCGGTGATAAAATTACACGAGTCCAACAAGAATTAAAAGATATAGATTCGACTGGTCATTTTGAAGCAGATGACGAAGTTGGTTCTATATTCGATTCAATAAAAGAAGTAATTAATGAGTTAAATGACCTAACAGAAGGAGAGGAAATTAGTGAGTAAATCTAAACAAGCAGTAAAGAAACCTGTAAAGAAAAAAAAGAAACCTAAAAATTATTATTTTGACCAAGTGGTTGAAAATGCAATAATTCGTTATAATAATACTGATGATGCTAGATTGAAGAATATTATTTATAACGACCATATTAAATTTGCATTTGACAAACTTGCAGAAAATATAATTCATACTTTTAAGTTTTATTACTTTGATGTTTCTTCAGAACAAGTTAAACACGAAGTTGTTTCTTTTCTTGTAATGAATATGCATAAGTTCAAAGAAGGTAAGGGAAAGGCATTTTCATACTTTAGTATTGTTGCTAAGAATTATTTAATTCTTCATAATAATAAGAATTACAAACATTATAAATCTCACGATAAGATGGATGTTCTTGATTATAGTAATAATATAAAAGAAAAACAGAATATTGGTGAGGTTGCAGATTTTAATAAAGAATATGTTGACCAGATGTTAGAATATTGGGAAGAAAATCTTCCTAATATTTTTAGACGACAAAAAGATATTCTTGTAGCAGATGCAGTATTAGAAATGTTTAGACGTAGACAGAATATAGAAAACTTTAATAAGAAAGCATTATATATTTTAATTAGAGAAATGACTGGTTCTAAGACTCAACATATTACTCGTATAGTTAATGTTATGAAAAAGTTTAATGTGAATCTAATGAGAGAGTTTCAAGAAACTGGTCATTTAGATACCGCTAACACAGGATCATTTTTGTAACATTTTGTTATGTAGTGTTACACATTTTTGTTACGAAATGATACACTTTTAAAAAACTTCTAAGAAACTAAAAACCTCATTTTTTGAATGGGGTTTTTTTGTGCCCCCACAACTTCACATATATAGATACTTAAAATTTTTTTTATTTTTTTTCTCAAAATAGGGTACTTTGGTACAGTTTTTGTAGTATATAAGTAGATAGACAACATCACAAGGATGATGTCAGACTAAACTAAATAAAGGAGAACTGAAATGTTCATAAACCTAATTAGAAAAATGAAAAGTAATAAGGGTAATTCACTAGCTGAATTTGCTGTTACTACCGCAATGATGGCAACACTAGCTACAACAGCCGCTCCAAAATTTGGACAAGTGGGTGCAGGAGCTAAAGAAAAAAAATCAATGAATAACATTGATAAAATTCTTACAGTTGCTAATAACTTTTACAACCAAACACTATCCGAAGAAGGTAAAGGAAGATTCCCAGGACAAGAGAAGTATGATGTCGCTGTTGGTGGAATCAATTTAGCTGAAGGAGCACAAACAGATGAAACACTTGAAGCTTACATCGAAACGATACTTGACCAAAAAGTATCTTACACAGATGACCTAAGTGAGTTCGTGTATGTTTTCTCAACAGCTGTAGACGATGATGACGCGTTACAAGGTGATTGGATGAGTCTTGAAACTTCTGTTACTTACGATGGTAACTCTGAAGTTGGAGCACTTGATTTCAAACAAGACTTTGGTAACAATGGTATGTCAAGTCCATTTCAGGATGGTTCATACGCATACTTAGTAATACCAGGAAGTGGTAGTGGTACATCTGCACAAGCACCAGTTGTAGTTGTGATAGATACAGAAAACCCATCAAAACTTCATAAAACTTTAGTACCTTAATACACAACAAAACCGAAAGGAAAAACAATGAAGAACATATTAAAGAATACAAGTAAAGGTTTCACATTGATTGAATTAGTAATGGTTACAATCATATTGGGAATCTTAGCAGCTGTAGCAATTCCAAGATATCAACAAACGGTTGATAACGCAGAAGCAACTGCAGAGAAAGCATTTGTAGATATGGTATGGGCAGGAGTAGAACAAGAAGCTTCTGAAAGACTAACAGATGATGGACTTGAAGCATGGCCTTACAATCCACTAACAGTTATTGGTAGAAGTCGTAACATATCAGTTACATTATTCGAGGGAATACCTGATGAGGATAATGAATGGCAGTTTAGTGTAGATGCAGCTGGTACACCAGCAATCTTTCATCATAGAAGAAATGACGAAATCTACTACTACAAATACGATTCATTGACATTCGAGTTAGACGAAGAACCTACACTATACACAAACGAATAATTAATAGGGGATTTGAAAATCATTTCCCCTATTTATTATAAAGAGGTATTATGAGATTTAAACTCACATCAGAAATACTGGAAATAATACTCATTTCCGCAATAGGTATAACTTTAGGGTTCGTGTTATTTAGTAAGGACGAACCCATAAAAGTTAATGAACCACAACTTGAAAACTTCGATGAATACCCTTTGACTGCCTGGCAAACTTTAGATAGAAAAGGTGGTGAGTGTGTAAAGATAAAGTATCGTGTACAGAAAAATAAAACTCGACTTTATATGTACAACACTCAAGGTAAAAAAGTTCATCAGCAACAAATATCTTTAAGTCCACATAAGGATGGTAGAGATAGAGTAGAAACATATGTTTGGAAACTTTATCGAACCGAATGGACAGATAAGATACCACCTGGTGAATACTTGATTATAGTTGGAACGGATTTTGATAAATCACAATCAAGAAATCTCACTCTTGAAATTGATATATTGTAATGTGGACACCATTTATCATAATAACATTAGGTGTTTGTCTTATATGGGAATTGGATGAAAGACAAACAATTAAGAAATACAAAAAGAAAAAGAAAATTGAACAACAGAGAAAAAAATGAGATACTTACCCTTATTATTTGTAAGTGTTATATATTCACAAGTAGACGAACAGGTATTGATAGACAACGATATACAACGAGTATCAGAGTTTAAGAGGGATGTTGCCTACGGACAAGATTGTGATGATACAGAATACAGAGATTACAAAGGTTCACCTGCTTGGAAAGGTTATGGTGGGTGGTTATCCGAATGTGATTCAATTCGTTCTGTAAATTTAGATAAAGAATTTACCGAAAGGTCAAAGAAACGGGCACAAGAAAAGGCAGTTCAAGATAGTATTGATATGGCATCAATTGATGAGATGGATTTAGATTTGGATGCTATGTGGGAAAATACGGTTTGGGAAGAAATACAGGATATAGCGGACGCCGAAGTTTATGAAACAGAACAGATAACAGCAGTTGCTGGTGTTCGTGGAGCAGAAGCGGAAGATGAAGCACTTGACCATCTATATTACAGACGAAGTATGAAAGGTCTCGCCATAATGGATTTACAAAAGGCCTATGGTAAGTTAAAAATAAAAAGAGATGAACTAATAAAAATAAATCCTCAACATCCAAAGATAGAAAAAGTTGACAACCTCTTGTCACAGCTACAGATTAAAATAAATAAATCATAAACTAATAAAAAACTAACACAAAAGTCGTGTAGTTTCTAAGAATTTAAGATATTTAATATTGAAAGGTGATGACACTTTCACAGTAAAAATAACTTATCATTTAAATTAGGAGAATACACATGAAGCGACTAATGTGTTTGTTACTAATGGGCTTGGTTTCCGCCCAATCACTAACACAATCACACCCAAAACCAAAAGAACCATTCGTTCTAACATACTACGACATTAGAGAAGATATACTTAAAACGACGCCACAAGGAAGAATTACAGTAGATTTTTTTATAAATGAGAGAGGGGAAGTAGAGGATCCAATTATCAGAGATACTTTCAATATCGGCCTTAATGACATAGTATTGGATAAATTAAGAAAATCATCTTACTATCCAGCAACTCAGAATGGGAAACCTATCAAAGTAAAATATACATTACCAATAGTATTTAAATAACGGAGGCACAATGGATATCACATTGACATTCGGATTAATAGTATCATTCTTTATTATAGGATTAACATTTGTTCTATATTGGGATGATATAAAATAAGCCAAAAAAAAGGGGAACATTAGTTCCCCTTTTTCATTATCCGATAATAGCTATTTACGGAATAAACCCACCAACACCAATAAAGCGACTAATCCAGCGAAACCAGATTCGCCAAATTTATTTATGATTGATGTCAGGTTACCAATAACATTTACACCAAAGATACCACTTCCGAACAATACTTCACCAACGGCTCCTATTGCTACGAAAGAGATTAGTAGATGAGCGATATCGTCTACCCAACCTTTGACTAATGTGATGACTTCCTTCATTAGTTATCTCCCGTTTGTTTCTTATCATTTAACAAAAAAGGGATTCTTAACTTCCGTTTTCTGTTGTCGAGATATCTCCCGACATAAATAAATATAATATAGATAATTTTTCCTTTTGCAATATATATGCACTCATTTTTAAGTTATTTAATATTTATTTATGAGTTATAATATCTATTTTTAATCAATATAAGGAAATAAAATGGCAAAAGATTATGAATTATTTGAGGGTAAATCACTATCATCATTATTTCAAGATATTTATGATAATTCCAAACATAATAAAACTCAACTTGAGATATTAGTTAAAGAGGTTACGAGTTTTATTAAAGATGGGGATATGGCTATTCAGTTGATTCCTATGATAAAAGAGTACTTGGAAATAAATGTAAAGAATGATGAACAATTGATTAAGTTGGCTACGGTAGTTCAACGATTAATCGCAGCTGAAGCTAAAGGTGGTGCAGAAGCAGAATTTGGTTTATCTGAAAAAGAAAAGGAACAATTACTCAAAAGTATAGATGATGTGGTTGTTGATATACAAAAAAAATCAGACGAAATCACAGACGATATTCAAACAGCCAAGGATAATTAATGGCATATAAAATAAACCGAGATGATGAATACATTGTTATTCCAGATGGGGTAACGAGTGCACGACAAGTTCGTAAGTTAATGAAACAACAAAAAACTCCTGAGTTTTATGAGTTAGAGGCTGCAGAAGTTCTTGAATGTTTACTTGATGATGATGATATTACTGGTGATGATTATTCTGAATATGGATATATAATGTGTAGAATGGTAATTAGTAATAAAGGTACTAATGATATTATTAAAGTTGCACCATTAAATTCTGATATTAAAAGATATCCTTATCCAGGTGAATATGTTATTGTGGTAGAATATCTTGGACAAAAATTTTATACACAAAAATTAAATTTAAGAAATAGAACTGATACCAATAGTATGCCTGGTTTAAGTAGATTACAAGCTGGAATATCGGCTGATTCGACAAAAGAAAATTTACCACCTATTTCAAATTCAAATATAAAAATGTTACAAGTATCAGAAGGTGATATTACTTTAGAAGGTAGATTTGGAAACACAATTCATTTTGGTAGTAATATAAAAAGAATTAAAACAGAAGATGGTGATAAAGAAAATACTGGAATTGCTAATTCACCAAATATAATTATAAGAGCAGGACAAGGTGTTTTAACAGAAGGTAATAAACCAGTTCAAGAAGATATAAATTTAGATAGTAGTTCATTGTGGATGACTACCAATCAAGTTGTTCCGTTTAAAAAATCATCTGAAAAGGCACACGGAAAAACAGTTCCAAAAGAATATAATGGAAAACAAATTATTATAAATTCTGATAGAATAGTTTTTAATAGTAAATTAAATAGTATTCATGCTTTTAGTAAAAATGAAATTAGTATGGCAGCAGATAGACGAATGAATTTAGAATCACCTATTGTTAATTTGGCAGATAGAATGGCAACACAACCTGCGGTAGCTGGTGATATATTGATGGATGATATAATTTGGAAAATAGTAGACGCCTTAGTTGAATTTGGAAATGGTATAGCACCAACAATGGGTTCAGTTGTTGGTTTTCCAGTTCCGTTGGATAATGTTGTAGGGCCGTCATCGATGTTAGCAAATAAACTTACAAAACTTAAATCAACTATGAAAGATTCAGCAAAAAGTGAAACCGTATTTGTAGGAAATCCCAAAGGAGCTAATGTAGGATAATGGCAACAAGATGTAAATCGATAGCAGGACAAAGAGTGGTGTTGGGACCAGGAGAACCAATTATACCTGGATGTGAACTAATAGACGGAAGTGGAATTTTTGTTCGTAAAGAAGAATTCCCATTTATGTTTGCGGTAGTAGATGGTGTTGCAGGTGATAATGGTGCGGTAGTGATATGGCCCGATACAGGTAATGATTTGATGAAATATGAAGAAGGAGAATCTGTACCAGTTGGAACTTCATTACACAAGGGATGTGTAATAGAAAATGGTGAAGTTAAATGTGCACCGTATGTTACACAAGATGAATCAACAGCTACAGGTAGAGATGAAACGAGTGGTAATGCCGGAGATGATGGAGAGGAGAAAGGATTTTGTGTAGGTTCAGGTAATGTTGATCTTCCATCTAAAGAAGAAAGAGATTTTTTATCTGAAATAGCAAATTTTCAATTACCTGATTTACAGGCTTGGGCACTTAGTGGTTTTACTGCTAAAGTTCAAGAATTAATGGGTAAACTTAATGGTGTATTAGGTGGTTTGATGGCTGATGTAGATGCTATAGTATCTAAGGCAAAAATTGATCCTGAAGATGTTTGTACACCACCTGTAAAACAACAAATAAGAAATTTACAGCAGTTGTTAGCAAAATTAATGCAAATTCTTCCTGTATTACAACAGATAGTTCAAGTAGTAAAAATTATTAGAAAAGTTATAAAGATAGTAAAAAAGATTTTAAAATGGACACCACCATTTATTGTTCCTATTGTAGAAACATTATTAAAAATATTAAATCTTGCAGGATTAATAGACATGGTTGTTTCTACATTAATACAAGCCGTGGGTAAATTTACAGCAATAATTCCTACATTACAGGCACAAATGATGAGTATTCTTGCACAATGTGCTATGGATGCAGGTCAACCAATGACAGACAAAGAAGCTTGTGAGGCAAATGGTGGAACTTGGATTACTCCTGAAGAATTAAAAGAGTTACAGGATATGTATGATAAGATGACAAATGATATGCAATATATAGGTGATGAGTCCGTTGGATTCTGTTCAATTACAGAACACTTGACAAAAGAAGATTGTGAAGAAGCGGGTGGAACTTGGACAGAATTAGATACCGATACAGATTTTGATAATGTAGATACATCAGCACTATCAAACGAATTAGCAAAACAAATGGAAGAACTTGAAAGATGTTTTTCAAGTCCAGAACTTAAAAACTATTTAAATGAGTTATAAAGAATAGGAGATTAAAATGAAGAAACAAGAACTAATAAAGATAATCGAATTAGTAGTTCGTAAAGAAGTGAAGAAACAGGTAAATGAGATATTTATTAAGGAGAATAAAGAGACTCAAGAACCATCACTTACTGAATTAGTTTCAGAACCAATCACAAAAGTTGCATCTAAACCTAATAAGGAAGTACATTACACGGATAACCAAGAACTAAATAAAGTTCTAAATGAAACTGCAGGTGGAATTCCACAAGGTGAAGGTGGGTATGAAACTATGGGTGGTGGAATATACGATAGTAGTAAGATAAATGATATACTTGTTAAAGAATCTGGATATGGTAATCCAGAATCCGTGAAGGAAAAGAAACGAGAAATAGCAGCAGTAGATACTATAAAGAAAGCTGGTGTTTCAGTTGACCAAGTTCCTGACCATGTAACAAACGCATTAACAAAAGATTATTCTAAAGTAATGAAAGCCATCGAACAGAAAAAGGGTGGTGGAAATGGGTTTCGACCATAAGAGGTGAGTAATGTCATTAGATAAAAATTTTTTAAAGTATAAACTTGAAAAGATTAAAAATGATAGAATTTTTAAAGATCAAGATACCGAAACTAAAAAAAGAATAAGACAAGAAAATGCTAAATATTCAGCCGAAGAAGCTGATGCTATACATTCTTATTTGACAGGAGAAGATGAAGTAGATAAACTTGACAATCGGTCTTACTTAGAAAACAGATTACCTGGTAGTTTATATATAACACCAAAAGGTCAATTAAATATTAGACAAGTTCAGACTAATCCTAAAACTAAAAAAACAAGATTGTCGAGATTATTAAAAAAGTTTAGAACGGTTGCTAAATCAAACATTGACCAGGCTAGACTTTTTATAATATGGAAAAAGTGGTTTGATAAATTAAATATAACTTTTAGTTCTAAACAAATTACTTTAGATGGTACAATAGATGCAGGTGGATATAAGACTCACGAAATTTCAAAAAATGAGGTAATTGAATACAATGGTATTACAGAAGATTTTGTCGTGAGTGATGTTGTTGAAAATACAGATGGAACTTTAAGATATATTAGAAAAAGAATTATCGTAAAGAATGGTTTAATTGTTGGACAGCAGGTAATAAATCAATAGGAGAATATAAATGGGTGCTAGAGAAAAAGATTTAAATCCAGATACCTTTATTGGATTAAAACTTCCTATGGGATATTCTGATACTGGCTACTTTAAACAAACTAAAACAACATTACAACAGGCAAAATATAATATTATTAATCTGTTACAAACGATACCTGGTGAAAGACTTGGACAACCAGGATTTGGTTCGGAATTACACACTATAATATTTGAACCTTTGAATGAAGATTTTAATGAAATATTAGAAGATTCTATTAGAGCATCATTAACAAGGTGGTTGCCTTATATAAACATTAAGAAAATAGAAATCATAACACCAGAGTATAATGTTAATAGAGTTAATATAACAATAGACTTTGGATTGTCATTTGAACCAGATAGGTTCGGAACAGTTTCAGTAGATTTTGACCAATTTGAATCGGCTATTAAGGAGTAAGGGAGAAAGAAATGGCTACAAAAGGAATTAGTAAAGATGTAAAATATTTAAACAAAGACTTTTCTTCATTTAGAGATGGTCTTATAGATTTTGCTAAAACATACTTTCCAAATACATATAATGATTTTAATGAATCAGATCCAGGTATGATGTTTATAGAAATGGCATCTTATGTTGGTGATACATTATCATATTATATGGATGAACAATTTAAAGAAAGTATGTTATCTTTCGCAGAAGAAAAGAAAACCATATATGAAATTGCACAAGGTTACGGATACAAACCAAGAGAATCTTCACCATCTACGGTTTTACTTGATGTGTTTCAAACCGTACCTGCAGATCCTAATAATGTAAAGGATGAAAAAAGACAACCAAACGAAGATTATTGTTTGCATGTTCCAGCAGGAATGTTAATAACTTCTGATAGTGGTGTTGTTTTTAGAACAACTGATGATGTAGTGTTTAGTGACTCGGGATCTATGAGTCCGAGAGTAGATGATATATTTGAAGTAGACGATTCTCAAAATATTACTAAGTGGTTAATGAAAAAACAAGTTCAAGCAGTTAGTGGTACAGTTACTACTGATTTTGTAGACTTTGGAGCAGCAGAACAATATAAAAGAATAGCACTTGAAAAGAATCCTGTATTAGAAATAATATCAGTAACCGATAGTGATGGAAATAACTATTACGAAGTTCCATTTTTGGCACAAGATACGGTATTTGCTGATTTTCAAAACACAGAAAACAATTCTCCTGATTTAGTAAATGGTAGAAATTTTGCACCTTTTCTTTTAAAATTAATAAAGACATCCAAAAGATTTAAAACTTATATTAGAGAAGATGGGAAAACAGAATTAAGATTTGGTTCAGGAACCTCGACAAGTTCTGATGAGGAAATCATTCCAAACCCAAGTTCAGTTGGTTCTAATTTACCAGGAACACCAAGTTTTCTTGATACATCTTTTGATCCTGCAAATTTTTTAAAGACGGAAACATATGGTCAATGTCCAGCAAATACAACATTAACTATAAAATATAGTTATGGTGGTGGAATTGATGACAATGTTCCTTCAAATACAGTTATTAATATTACTGAACAGGCAGCAACAACAGATAGTTCTTTGAGTTTAGATAGTGCTTTAAAAACTTCTGCAGAAAATTCTCTAGCCGTTACAAATACACAACCAGCAACTGGTGGTGGTGGAGCTGAAACTGTTGAAAACATAAGAACAAATGCAGCAGCATATTTTCAGGCACAAAGTAGAGCGGTAACTAAAGATGATTATATAACTCGTGTTTATTCATTACCACCAAAGTATGGTAATATAGCAAAAGTTTATATGATTCAAGATGAACAAGTTGCAGCCACTGGACAGAATGAGGCAGACGATACCTTTCAACCTAATCCATTAGCGTTAAATATGTATTTGTTAGGAAATGATAATAATAAAAAATTAGTGAATATAAATGATGCTGTAAAACAAAATATAAAAGTTTATTTGAGTCAATATAGAATGATGACCGATGCAGTTCAACTTAAAGATGCGTTTGTTATTAATATTGGACTTGATTTTGCAATATACACTAAAAAAGGATTTAATAAAAATGAAGTATTATTAGGTTGTGTAGATTTATTAAAACAAAAATTTAATACAGATAGATGGCAAATAAATCAACCTATTGTTTTAGCAGATGTGGTATCTGATATAATATCCGTTGAGGGAGTAGCTTCCGTAGTTAAACCATTTGAAAATAGTACAGAACTTATTTCTGTAACTAACAAATTTGGAACAATAGGTACTCTTACTTATTCTGATAACATATATGATGTAGCTTCTGCAACTTTTAATAGTGTGGTTTATCCGTCTGTTGATCCTGCAATATTTGAAATTAAATACCCTGATGCAGATATTCGAGGTAGGGTGATGGGAGACTTATAATGCATTATTTTGAATACGCGAGCAAAGATACAACACTATATGAAGTCAGTAAAAGTATGAATACTGGACTCGATGAGATTCTTGAAATCAGAAAGGATATGAATTCTGATGGTTCGGTAATAAATGTCACACGGGCATTAATTAAATTTGATTTATCTTACATTTCACAATCTGTGGTAGATGGTTTGATTTCAAGTCCTACATATTATTTAAACTTATATGATGCCAATTCTAATTCATTAAACATAGAACAAACCTTATACGCATACGCAATTAGTGGTTCTTGGGATATGGGTTCTGGTAGAAGTGATTCTCAACCAAATATAGAAGATGGATGTAGTTGGAAGTATAGAGATAATAATGATACTAAAACTTACTGGACAAGTATAACTGGATCTGGTGGAGCTTGGTTTAGTGGTTCTGATGGACAATATAGTTTAGAAGCTTCTCAATCATTTACACATGAACCTGCTGACTTGAGGATGGATGTAACAGGAATTGTAAACAATTGGATATATAGTGGTTCAGCATATGCAAATGAAGGGTTTATATTAAAGAGAAGTGGTAGTGTGGGCAATACTAATGTATCAGCATCAGAAGGAAATACTACTCACTATGGACATTTTATATTTTTTGGTAGAGATACACACACAATTTATCAACCTAAATTAGAAGTAGTTTGGAATGATTCCAAATGGAACACAGGTTCTTTATCAGCACTTTCATCTGATAACTTGGATGATTTAGTTTTATATATGAGAGGATTAAGACCTGAATATAAAGAAGCATCTAAGGTAAAATTTAGAGTTGTCGGTAGGGAAAGGTATCCTGAAAAATCATATTCTACAAGTGGATATGATACTGGATATACTACGGCTAAAACTTTACCAAGTGGTAGCACATACTATCAGATAAAAGACGCATATACAGAGGAAGTAATTATTCCCTTTGGTAGTGGTTCGTTGGTAAGTTGTGATTCAACTGGAAACTATTTTAATTTGTGGTTAAATGGATTACAATCAGAAAGATTTTATAGAGTAGAATATAAAGTTGTTAGTGGTAGTGGAACCGCAGATGAAAAAGTAGAATTTTATGATGAGAAACATTCGTTTAAAGTAGTGAGATAAAAAATGCCTTATACAAAAGATGAATTAGATAATCTTCCGTTTTATCAAGAACTTATTACGAAAGATGAGTCTAAGTATTTAAATATAATTGAAAAGAGAACTAACGAAGGTACATTGGACGATGGTATACTCAGAGATAAAAGTGGTAAGATTATTTTATTTGAAAAGATAATACCAGGAGAAGGAACTGATGGGACGAGTAATCCTGAAAATCATACATTACCATATCACGATGGTTATTTTAAATACGAAGAAACCGAAGATACTAAAAAAATAATTAAAAGAGAATTTACGGAATTCTAATGGCAAAAAAGAAACAATTAATAGTAGATGCTACTACTGGAGAATTATCAAGATTACAGGCAAAAGATTTACCTCTTATCGGTATAGATGGTCTGAATGATGGTGATCCTATTGCACCTTTTGGTACTTTAACTTCAGACATAATTGAGTATTGTCTATATGATACAGACGATAATTACTTAGCATCAGGTGAACTCGAATATCCATTACCGAATAGTTTAGATATAGGTTCTCATGTTAGAAATCTTGGATTTGAACGAGGAACTTATAAAGTAGTATATAATTTTTTAAGAAAAATTGGTGGTTCAAATAAAACAATTTTAACTAAAAAATCGGACAAAACTATTTTTGTCGGTCAGTTTATGGTAGAAACAGATGGTAGAATACTTGCTAGTCATTCACCTACTCCCGATATAAATATTCCTTTACTTGACGAGAATGGAAAAGAAATAGAACTTCTTGTTCAAGAAGATAAATACTTTATTCAAGAAATATCTCCAACAAGAACTGAAATAAGATTACGACCAAATCCTGCAATTAATGATTTAGATTACTTTGAACAATTTAGGTTATTAGGATTTACTTGTCTGTCATATTCTGATGTGAGTGGTGAATCTAATATAACATTTAGTGGTGATGGAAAAACTGCAACTATAAATAGTGGAAACATTTCTTTAAATGATGCTATGGAAGGTGGAACTTTAAAAATAAGAGAAGCCTTTATCGTTGATTATGAAGAAACACCAGAAAAAATAGAAAGATATACTCCAGTTGTTGATAATGTAACATCAGCACCATTTAAAAGTTTAGTAACCAATGGACATTTTGCTAACGAAAAAAATATTTCTGAATTAGGAGTACAATCCAATAACCAAGAAATAGTTGAATATTCAAATCCAGGAGCAAGTAGATATGTTTTAAAAACTACTGGTGGAAGTAGTGATGATGATAATCGATATCAACTTTTACTTAATGGAATTCCAGGTGAAAGTTATATAATGAGTTGTTGGGTTTATTGGGATCAAGATTGGAGTGAACTTAGAAATCAAATATTTAGTGGAAAAGTAGAAGTTGGTGGAACTGAACAAAGTTTTTCTGATAGTCAATTTATATCTGAAAGAAAAAATGTCGGAATGACAGAATGGGTAAGAGTATATCAAACCATTACTTTACCAGTAGATGGTAATGGTAGTTTTAAATTAAACTTAGGTCTTACGGAAGATGTTGATGAGGGATGTCGTTACATTACAAATGTTCAAGTGGAAGCAGGAAGTTCCGTAGGTGAACCAACTCCCTATATGAAAACTGGTGAAAGGGTTGAAGAAGAAGATACTCCAACATCTGGATTAATTACTTTTGCAGATCCACTTTCACAAACTGATGTAAAAGCAACTTTCGCACCTGATGATAGTGGATTTACCGAATTAATGATTGGTGGAAAACTTACCATTAAAGATGCATATGTAGTAGACCAAAATTATACACAGGATAACGAGTTAGTTATAATAGATGAGATTCCACTAAGAAATGCAGATGCTTCTGATATTAAGGCAGGAGAAAGAGAATTTAGAGTAAGTCCTTATCATGGGACTGCACAAGATAATAAAATTATATTACAAGTTGATAACGCTTATGATTTATTTTCTATAAACTCTGCAGGAACTCAAACTTTATTGGGTAGTGGAAACGATTGGAGAGAAGCAAAAGAATTTATCCTACCGACAGATACGGCCAGTTTAAGAGTAATAGCAAGAAATGGTGGAGGACCTGGTGGAATTTTAGCTAAAGTATTTTTTAACGGAGATGTAGTTAAAACGGGTGAGGGTAGATCTGCATATGATTTTGATGCTTTTAGAAATAGATGGCAAAATGAAGGTTTCTCATCCATAAGTGATGTACAAGATAGAATTGAAAGATTTACTTCCTCTGCAGGACCTTGGACAATTACAAGTATTACCAATGGAGAAAATCAAGTATTTGCAACTGAAAACAATCCCATAGATTGGCGTAAAATAGCAGATGCAGGACGAGGTGATTGGGGTTCAAATGTTCATCCAGATTTAGCCGATTGTGATTGGATATGGTCTATATCACGGAATCCAGATGGAGAGTTAGATTGGAACTTTACAGGTGGAAGCTCCATAACAGATTTAATATGGCAATATTGGGATCCTGATTTACATTCAGATGCAGTATGGCCTGAAAATTGGTCTTATGGATTTAATTCTTTTAATTTTGGTGGAGAACCAGATAGAGCATTTGATAGGTCATTGTGGCATAGTGGCTGGTCAGGATATCACGCTAAATGGTTAGAAAATGAAGGTGAATTTGGTGGAACTGCTGTAAAATTTATTGACCAAAATAGTGAGTTTGATGCACCCAATCATGAAAATTATCAAGGACTTTATAGAACTGGATTTGTTACTACTGCAGATTCTCCAAATGAACAAACAACATTAACACATAGGTGGATGGGAGTTGCACAAACCTTACCACACAAACTCGTAAGTCAAGGAGTTCAACCAGGTGACCAATTAACAATATCTTGGAATCAGAAAACAGATACATCACGAAAAGGTGCAATGGTTGGGTTGTATTTTTATAGTAAAGCTTTTGGTGGTAGAACTTGGGGAACTAACTTAGGAAATCATCCTTCTACTTTACAAGAGGGAGATAAACAAGCTTTTGAAAGAGAATTTTTTAGATATATACCAGTTTCTAAAGTAGGGGAATGGGAACGAGTTAGTTTTAACGCAGTGATTGAAGAAGATATGGATTTGACCAAACCAGTCACTATGTATATCAGAGGTAATTACGGACCTGAAGGGATATTATGGGTAGAGAGTCCACAAGTTCAAATATCCGAGAATAATAATAAAGTTGATGCGTTACCTGTAACCACCGATTTAGTAGGAGAGATAACAGAAGTAGATGGTGATACAGCCACTTTAATCACAGACTATTTAAGTTTGGCTCCTGATGGTGCTATATATGATAACGAAGCTAATATACAAAGGTGGAATACATTTACAGAATTTTATGTTGATTATACTTCTTCAATAGCAGAAACAAGTCCTGTGTATGGTTCATTAAGAGGTGATATTGAAAGTATAAATAATAATTCTATTACTTTAAAAAATACCTACGCTGAACTTGGAGAACAAGACGGGCACGATTTTGACAATGATTTAAATATTAACGAAAGTTCTACATTTACAAAATGGTTTGTTCAGTACCCTAATGAGAATCAAAACAATTTAAGTAAATTATTAAAGTTAGGACCAAATGATTATAGTTTAATAACTAATTTTAAATTTGACACACAAGAGTTTCCTGAATATCCACACGCGTTGGTTTATAAATTATATGAACCTTTACCAGAACCGATTCAAGACAAAAGTTTTGTAAACATTGTAAGAGAAATGATTCCACCAAAGGAAGAAAGTGTTACACTCTTTCCTTTTGTTGAAGAATTTGTTGGTGATATAGTTTTAAAAACTCCTGAATTTAATAATACTGATAGTCCAATAGGAGCTGGTTCAACAGAATTTAAGAATCGTAATCAATTAGTATCGTCTGATCCTGACATGAAGGAAAATATTGAAAATGAAGTTTTAAGTGGTAGTTTAAGTGCAGATATTAATGTTGAACATCACTTGTTTGAAAACTTTATTCACTTTAGTTCTGCAGAAACACGAGTCAAAAATTTTAAAACTAAATTAGACAGAATAGAACAATATACAGATAGAAGTGCATCTTTAGCTGGTGCTGGTAGTGGTTCTGCAGGATTACAAGGATTTAAACGAGTTAAGGCAGATCCAGGAGCTGGTTCTTACTTACTTGTATCTGGTACAGATTCTTATAGTCCAGCATTTACACCAATTAGTGGTTCATTAACACAAATACAACATTGGGAAAGATTAAGACGAGAAGAAATAAATTCATTTGATAAATTTGAAAAATATATGTTTGAACAGAGTTCTTCTTTTTCAAGTCAATCTATTGGATTGTATCACGACAACGCATGGCCTAAGGAAAGTGGTGAGGGAACATATACTAATCCATACATTCTTTACAGAACTTCCGAATCAAAGGCTTCAAATTGGTATTCAGAACAGATACTTTCTGCATCAGCATATGATAGGGCAAACAAACATAGGTTACAAGGACATCTTCCAATGTTTGTTCAAGATGATGACCAAAATGAAGTATTTTTAAAATTTGTAGATATGATAGGACATCATTTTGATGACCTTTGGGTATTCATCAAATCTATGACAGATGTTCATGATAAGAGAGATAAATTAACTGAGGGTATAGCACGAAATTTAATACATCCTGTAGCACAATCACTTGGATGGACGGTTCACGATGGTAAATCTTTAATTGCACTACCACAATATATGTTTGGAATGCAAGTTAGTGGTTCTGAAAAACCAGTAGAATTTGGAACAACAGCTGAACGAGATATATCAAGAGAAATTTGGAGTCGTATTTTAAACAATATGCCTTATTTCTTAAAAACAAAAGGAACTACACGGGCAATTAAAGGATTGATAAGTTGTTATGGTATCCCATCAAGTATATTACGAGTTACTGAATATGGTGGACCTGCACTACCAGGAAATTCACCAGACAATTTCTTAACAAGAAAATTTACAAAGGCGTTAGATTTCTTTGGTAAGGATAACAATACATATGTTTCAACTAATAGTTGGTTTCCAGTAATTTCAGGAAGTGCTACCAATAGAGTTCCTGATACGGTAGAACTTAGATTTAAAGTTGCAGGTGGAAGTGATGGAACTACAAATCAGATATTAGTAAGACGAGGTAATGATTGGGCAATTACAGTAAAAGATAATGGTTCAACCGACACTCGTGGTTATGTGTCCTTTATGTTAAGTGGTAGTCATGGATATAATGAAATATCATCTTCAGAAATGCCTCTATATGATGGTGAATTTTATTCTGTAATGTTAACAAGAACTACTGGTGGTTCTGCAAAGAACTTTATAGCAAGTGATACTGGTAGTCAAAATGTTGATTATAATTTATTTACTAAAAAATATGATGCGGGTAGGAGTAAAATAGTATATAAATCTGAAGTCAATATGGCAATTAGTGGTTCAGTTGGAATTGATTCGGGTTCTTATAATGTTGCATATTCTGGTAGTGGAACTACTATTACTTTAGGTGGACCAGAAAGTGGTGTTTTTGGTGAATCATTAAGTGGTTCTATGATGGAATATAGAAATTGGACTACGGCACTACAAGAAAGTTCATTTGATAATCATGTAGCTGCACCGATAGCATTTGATGGTAATACACCATCAGCTTCTTATTTAGATTTAGTTACTCGATATTCATTTGATGATGATAAAGATTTAAGTAATACCGCAAATCAATGGTTTCAAGATGTAACTGCAGACCAATCATTTACAGCATCTGCAAGTCCAAGTGGATATACGAGTGGACTAGCTAATGCAAAAGGAACACACTTTTCATCAGTTGTAGACGAACAAAAAATGAAAGTTCCAAACTTAGGCCCGAGTGGTAGGTCATCTAACAAAATAAGAATTGAGAAAGATGAAAGAATTGATAAGGTTGGTAATCCTGTATTAAAATTTGGTGAGAGTATAACAATACCATCTTACGATAAAGCACCAGTAGATTCTAACAAACTTGGTGTATTCTTCTCACCATCAGCAGCAATTGATGAGGATATTATTCTATCAATGCCTAATCTTGACTTTGACCAATACATTGGTGATCCTCGTGACCAATACAATGAACAATATACAGGATTAACAGAGGCAAGAAATCTATATTGGCAAAAATATTCAGGACCTAATAATTTTTGGGATTATTTACGATTGTTAAAATACTATGATGCAGCATTATATAAACAAGTTGCAGATTTAGTACCAGCTAGAGCTAATGCTACCATTGGTATTTTAATTGAACCTACGGTTCTTGAAAGAGATAAGATTATTATTGGTAAAGAACCTACTTGGGAAAAACAACATCATGTTACTATAATTGATATGACGGGAGAATATTCTGAAAGTGCTGAATATAAAACTTTTGAAGATAATGTTAATTGGTCAGTTCCATTTGGTATTAATAAACACAAAAATGTTACTGGTTCGTATCTTTCTTCTTCTGCACAATATGAAACATTTGAGGCTGATTTAACTTATACGGATCCGTTTAGGGTTAATTACTATACACAACTTAGTGGTTCAGAACCAAGAGGATTTATATCAGCATCAGCTATGGAATTAACTCCAGAATTTTTGAATACATTACCATTAAATTTTTACGATCCTCATAGGATTAATAATAGAACTCAAGTAACTGGTTCTACAATTTCATTTTCAGCAGATATTGTTTCCTTTAATGCACCAACCGATACTTTAAGTCAAAATGCAGCAGGAACTGGTTCATTTGTACTAAAACATATTTTAGAAAGACCATCAATATATAATATAGGTGATTATGACGATAGTGGTTATTATGGAGCTGATTATTCTGGTTCAACTATACAAATGGGAAGTGTTAAAACTATATTTGAAGAAGTAGTGATGCCAAGAATAGATACTAATGTATTATCACGATTTAATGATGAGATAGAGTTCTTTTACACTTCTTCTGCAGATGCTCGTGATCACAAACCAACTTCATCAAGTTTTGTTAGAACTGATTTAGATAGTAGATGGGATGAAGCAGTTGGAACTGATAGATTATTTTATGTAGGATGTGTACAAGACGACGCATCAACCGTTTCAGATGATAATCAGAATTATGGTGATAATACACCTGCTATAGAAACTACTTTAGTATCACCTACTAAATTAACAACAACTGATAAACCATCTACTAAAATGGATGTTAAGAACAAATAAACAACAAAAATTAAAAAGGATTATATTTATAAGTGAACAATAATAAGTTATATTATATCGAATCTTGTAAAAAAATAAAATCCGTGACATAGGAGAAAAAATAATGGGATATTTAGATAATTCAAGCCGAACATTAGACGCCATATTGACAAAGAAAGGTCGAGAGATTTTGTCAAGTGGTGGTGATTTTAATGTTACCAAATTTGCCTTGGGCGATGATGAAGTAGATTACGCTCTATGGGATACAACCCATACACAAGGAACTGATTTTTATGGTGCCGTCATAGATAATTTACCAGCACTTGAACCCTTCAACGATCCATCAGAGATTATGAAGTACAAACTTGTAACGAGAAGTTATGGTTGTGAGGCTATGGCAAAAATCAGAGATGAGGGTGGTACTACATCAGCACTTGCCGATGTTAATTGGCATAATTCAGCTGGAACTGGTAATTCAAATAGGGTTTCTATTTTACCAGCCGCACCTAATGATTATGTAGGTGATTGGCCTAAAGGAGAATTGGGTGGTGGATCAGGAGCAAATACAGGATTTAATATTGGTCATGTTCCAAATTTTCAAGAGGGTAATAAAGATTTTAATACATTATCGAGTGAAACATACACTATTACTTTGTTAGATTCGAGTATAGCTTTGTTAGCACCAGAATATGATGAAGAAGCAGGTGGAACAGGAGGACCTCCAGTAAAAACTATTTCAGCACAAGGAACACCTTCTTCTGGATTTAGTGGTACTGATATATTTTGGATGCCCTTTGTAGATAATGTACAACATATATCACAAACAATGTCTGGTATAATTAAAACAGGTAATAAACTTACAATACCAAATGATGGTAGAGAATTATTACTTTATAGTAAAAAAGTTTCTGCAGATTCAACAACTTCAGTTATAGTAACTGGAGATTTATCAGGAGCAGTATTGGAGTTTCCTGTAACGGTTGATTATAACGCGTAAGGATAAAAAATGGGATTTATAAATAATACTTCATATATATTAAATGCAGTATTGACCAAGAAAGGTAAACAATATCTCTCAAAAAGTGATGGTAAGTTTAACATTACAAAATTTGCATTGGCAGATGACGAGATAGATTATACTTTATGGGATGCGGCACATCCGAAAGGAACTGATTATTATGGTGCTGTATTAGAATCCACACCTATGTTAGAACCTTGTGTTGATCCTGAAGTTGTAATGAAGTATAAATTAATTACGATGCCAGTAGGAACTAAGGCATTACCTTACATAAATAATGTAACACCAACTTCATTACTCGGTGATAACGCTTTAGAAACTCAATATAATCCTGATTTTACACCAGCTTGGACATTTTCAGACCATTTAGTAAATCCAAACACTCAAGGAGCGGATGGAGCATTTTCAGCTGAAAAGTATAGTTTTTTAGTGTTAAATAAAAATGTAGTTGATATAGCAACTGGACAAGGAGAAAATGTTAATTTTGATGTAGGGGCAGTTTACAACGAAGAAAGTGGAAGAACAAGTAAAAAGGTAATTGACAATGTTGCAACAATTAGAACAGGACCTGGAACGGTAGGTACTTCACGAGAAACATCAATTATAATAACTGGTCAAATGTCAGGAGCAGTTTATGTTCTACCAGTAAAAGTTAATTATATAGATAATACACCAACATAGGAATTAATATGGGATTTATAGATAAAAGTACTTTAGCTATAGACGCAATACTTACCAACAAAGGTAGAGATTATTTAAGAAAGGCTGTTTTTGGTGAGAATCAAGGAAACGAGCATGTTATTACAAAGTTTGCGTTAGGTGATGATGAAATAGATTATGGGTTATGGGATGAAACCGTAACAAATACTGAAACATTCGCAAAAAATTATGGTAAGGTAATTGATAATCAACCATTGACAGAACCAAATGTAAATTGGAAATCACCTACGGATAGTGAAATTATGAAATCTCTTTTATTTAAAAGAAAAATAGCAGAAAATTTAGATAATCCCACAAACAGACAAAAGGATGATCCGAATCAAGTAGGGCCAGGTGGAGAAAAAGGTGGAACATTTGAAGGTCCTGATGGGAGTAAATAATGGGTAGTAAAGTAGGGGCATATCAAGGTGGAAAGGATGGTGTAGGAAATAAAAATACTATCCAACAACTAAGTGAAGTTAGATTAAAGGCAAAGGCAGTTACATCAATAAAAAATACTACTTTACAAATAACTGGTAATCAAAGTGGAGCAACTTGGACAATAGGTATACAAGTAAGTCCAGGAACAGCAAATAATAAATTTTATCCACCATCAAAAGAAGAAAATCCGTTGAAACCGACAGCAGGATTTGATTATAATTTAGGTGGTAGTGGTAATAACAATAATAATAATTTTAATCAACAGAATCCTGGATTTAATGCAGGTTCAGGACCACCAAACTTAGATTTTTAATATGGGATACTTAGATAAATCAAAACAAACCGTAACCGCACACTTTACTAAAAGAGGTAGAGAACTTTTAGCTGATGCACTTTCGGGAAATACAAGTGGAGATTATATAATTACCAAATTTGCATTAGGTGATGATGAAGTTGATTATGCACTATACGATGAAACACAACCAACTAATTTAAGAGGTAGAGTCATAGAGAATATGCCATTAGTTGAAAGTACGGTTCATGATTCAGAGGCTATGAATTATTTTATAACTCATCCACCACCAGTAGCGTTACAAGCCCAATTAGCAAATATACCTAATCAAATAGAATTAAAGGGTAAGGATGATGTGATAGATATTAGTCCAATTACGGACAATTGGAATGATTTAGAAACTTATACTTTTGTTCTTGGTCATGATAATTTGGTTGAGATGTATGATGTAAATAATCCACCATTAGCAAATTTTACATATGGAATAGATAGTCAAGGTTCACCACCAGCTGGTACACCACCAACGGCTAATTTTAATTATGTACAAGAATGATTCGGTATCATAAAGGAGAGATTAAATGCCAGCACCAACAATGAATACAGCACCATTAACTATTAGTTTTACTAATACTTCATCTGGTGATAATTTATCATATAATTGGAATTTTGGAGATGGTCAAACATCAACCTTACAGAATCCAACACATACTTTTCAGGCTGGGGCTTGGGAAGTTACTTTGACTGTAACTAATGAAAATGGTTCAGATACAACTTCTGCAACAATAGTTGCATTACCAGCTTCTAATAATGAACAACAACAGAATGGTCAACAGCAACAACAGCAGCAGCAACAAAGTCAACAAGAGAGCTTTAATGAACAAAATCCTGGATTTAACGCAGGTTCAGGACCACCGAATCTTAACTTTTAAAATTTTAATGAGAATATATTAAATGTATATTTATACATATAGGAGAATATAATGAGCGAAATAGACAATTTTTTCACACCCTTAGATGGTACAGACAAGAGGACGAATATCCCAAGTACGATATCGTCACCAGTTTGGTCTGGTGGAGTGGCGACTTTAACCGCCTTCTATACGAGTTCAGTTCAAAGTGGAAGTAGTGGTAATTATTACTACGATGTTTACGACAAAGCGGGAAGTGATTCAACACGGGAAGTTCAATTCGCAGTAGCGTATGGACATTACGATGGAAGTGGTTCTTTATCGACTTCTGATGGTAACAATCCTTCAAAGGCAGTATATCGTCAGTTTAGAAATATTGCTATTAAAAATGCAGGAAGTACTTCTAAATTTGAATTTCCATCTGGTAATTCAAATAGTGATACACTACATAAAGATATTTATGTGATAAGTGTAAACAGAGCACGATACAGAGAAAAACTAGATCCAGGTAATTGGGAACTAAGACTTGGAACTCAAGATGCAAAATTAGGTATTAAACTAATTGATGATAGTGGAGCAACTGCTGATTCGTCAATTAAGGCATCAGAAAGAGTTTTCAATGTAGTTAGTGGTTCTATAGCAGCTGGAACGACAGATATCAAAACAGCTGCAGCTGATGAGAACACTACTAATGGTTCATATGGACTTTTCTATCCTGATTTAGGTATTATAGTATTGAACGCTACACGATTAGATGTCGCACCATTATCACTTGGAACTTCAGAAACTGCAAATACAAATATGAATAACGCATTCAAACTTGTATCTGCATCAATTGAAGGTGAACATTTCAAAGCAAGACGAGAAGAACAGATAAAATCTTCTCATTACTTTTGTAGAGTGAGATCAGATGAATATAATTGGAGTCAAAATCCAACTTATTACGCTGGTGATAACGCAGAAGTAACCAATACCACTTTTATACAAGATCCAAAATCTTATATAACTACGGTTGGTCTGTATAATGATAATAATGAGTTATTGGCAGTAGCAAAACTAAGTCAACCTTTATTGAAATCAAGAGATAGAGAAGCAGTAATTAAAGTAAGATTAGACTTTTAGGAGATTTTAAATGGCTTTTAAAATTTTCGAACCCGATAAGAAAATAGAAAATTTATATTCCACCGTCGCAGAACCTATGTGGTCTACTGGTGGTAACTTAACTACTTTCTTTACAGGTTCTACACAAGATTCTAATAGTGGTAAATATTACTATGATGTTCATGCAACAAGTGATCAAACTACCACCGTAGAATTTGCAGTAACATATGGACACCAACATGGTTCTGGTTCTGAAGGCTCCTCAACCTCAGGAACAACTAATCCTACTAAGGCAATATATTCTCAATTAAGACAAGTCTTATTACCTGCAGAAACTACTCAATTTAATTTTCATGGTGGTTCTGGAACTGATTATAAAGTTGAGGATATTTTCGCAATAGCCGTAAACAGAGCCAGATATAGAGAAAAGGTTGATCCAGGCAATTGGGAATTACATTTAAAAAGTGGTAGTAGGTCTATTAGATTGATTGACGATAGTGATGCAAATATAGATTCAACTAAAGGAAGTGCTAAAAGAGAATTTAATATAGTTAGTGGTTCTATAGCCAACGGAACTCATACAACAGCAGCTGTAACAGCAACAACAACTGGAAAAGGTTCGTATGGTTTATTCTATCCTGAAACGGGTATGATTGTTTTAAATCCTAATTCTTTAGCATCTGGTTCAGTAGATTCAAATGATCCATCTGCTTTTATAAAACCACTTGTAAAAAGTACTTCTACAAACAATCTTAATCATAGAAACTTATTTGATTCTATAAAGAGTGGTTCATATTTTTCAGCTCGTAGAGAAGAACAAAAACGAAGTTCATTCTATTTTTGTGATGTTAGGTCAAACGAGTTTAATCATAGTCAAAATCCATCATTCTTTACTGGTGATAACGCAGAAATAGTAAATAGTTCATACAAAACTGAACCTACTACTTATATTACCACCGTAGGATTGTACAATGATAACAACGAATTATTAGCAGTCGCTAAGATGTCTCAACCATTTAAAAAAGATACAAATACTGAAGCCCTTATCAAAGTAAGACTTGATTACTAAAGGAGAATCCAATGCTGAAGGATATATCCCCAAGTGATAGATCAATAAAAGATTTCAAAACTTATAAACAATTCACTTTTACGAATACTGATAGTGGTAGCGGTGTTTTTGGTTTACAAGGAGTAAGTGGAAGTTTTCATAACTTCCTAACTGGTTCAGCTGCATCTCAAAGTTTTGGAGTTTTCAATCAAGACTCACAAAGTTTAAATAAACATTGGAGCACTTGGTATAGTATGGGAACTTTTTATAAACTTCCATTGTATTATCAAATAAGAAATTCATATTATCAATATGATACTATTCCTAATCCTAAATCAACTACAGCAAGATTTCCAATATATAGTGGTGGAAATTGGAGTAGAAAATATCCGTATGGTAGAGATGATTGGGGTACGATAGTTCCAAGAGAATTACACGATAATGTTAATGTTATTACAATTCCACAGCAATATTTTGGTGAAGAAATAAAACCACTTTCAGTTAAAATTCTTGACGATAGTTATGATGTAACATTTGATTTACGAGATGATGGACTTGGACAATTATACGATTATAACTTTTCTTCAAGTTATTCAGCTGGAACTGTAACTGCAGAAGGTAGTGGTAGTGCCGTAGGTAATGTATTTTATGAACATGGTATAATTACAATTACAAATACAGGTTCTTATGCAAATGTCGGACTTGGAACTGGTGGTGATGGGTGGTCTGTTAGATATCAAGCAACAAAAACCTCAACTGAATATCAATATTTATGTAATGTAGAGGAATATCAATTTAATCAAACAACCAATCCAAGTGTAGTTGTTGGTAGAAGTGGTAGTATTACTATACCAATAGATGCAAAATATTGTTTTAATGGTAAATTTGGAGAAGGAGTAAATGCTCCTCAGTATGAAAACACTATTGATTTAGTATTACCACCTGGTCGTAGTTCATATGCAAATTCCTATGATGCTGGACACCATTATCAAAATTTCACAACACATTCAGAATTTGGAACTTATATTACAAATATAGGTTTATACAATGATGAAAATGAATTATTGGCAATAGCCAAACTCTCAAATCCAATTAAAAATGATAAAGATTTACCAATTTCATTTTTAGTACGATTTGACTCTTGATTCCCTCATATATATTATATTTATTACAGAATAAAGGAGACTAAAAGTCTCAGAAAGGAGTAACATGATAGGATTACTCGAATTATTAATAGGTATTGCAATAGGATTTGGGATTTCAGATGTATTAGATGATACTAAACCTGTTTACCCAAATGATAGTACTAAAGTAAGTGCTGAATATTATATAATTTATCAAGATAGATACTTTGGTAGAGGATTGGGATACTCGTGGTACAATGATTTATGGTGGAATCAACATACGATAAATTATAAATATCATATTGATGTTCCAAAGAAAAGATATTATGGTATTAGTAAAGGTAAAAAAAGTGGTGAATATACCAAACCTAAAACTCGTAAAGGTGGAGAGAGGGGTGGTAAAGGTCGACATCACAGAGGTAATGGAAATAAAGGAAAAAAAGAAAATTAACATAGGAGAATAATCGTGGACAACCAGGCACAAGGTCTTGTCGAAGGGTTGATAGGACAATATGGTTGGTTATTTTTAGCAGGAGTGGCAACACTCATATTTCAAAATACCATAAGGGAAGCCGTAGACGGCATAATGGTTTTTTTAGGGAACGACTACAACGAAGATGATGTCGTTGAAGTAGATGGTTCACCGGGTAGAATTGTGAGAGTAGGAATGTGGAAAACCGTATTTTTTATTTATCATGTATTAGATGGTAGAGTTGTGGGTGGTTCTAAATTAGTAGTGGCTAATTCTAAGCTAAAAGACCTAAAAATAGAGAAACCTTTACCAAATTTAGATTTATCCAAATATTCAAAAAAAGAATGAAGATGATATTTATAGATGTAAAGTAAGCCTTTATAAATTAACTGGAGAAAACAACATGAACTTAGAAGCATACGCAGAGTACGGTGCAATAGGTGTTATAATTATGTTGTTCATCGGTATGATTAAGTTTTTACAGACCTCGTTAACTACAAAATTAGATGCAGTTGAGGGCATTTGTGTTAAACTTATAGATAGGTGGAATCGAAGTGATGAGACGCGTGATAGACGACATGAACAATTACTTGAACAGATAAATAGAATAACTGATGATTTAAACTATCTGAAAGGGAAGAGCACTAAGTAAATTTTAAATGGAGAAAAAAATGAAAAAATTACTGATTGGATTACTAATTAGTGTAAATTTATTATCAGCCGAAAATGAACTTTGGAAATTTTTTAAGTATTCGACTGCATACGCAAGTTTCAGTTTGAATGCACCAAGACACCAAGATGATAGGTTTGCTATTATAGGTGGATTGAGTACAGGAC
>MDSV01129127.1_pt1 | contig 28340 bp, 42 predicted proteins | sample 810851 | NCBI WGS metagenome assembly MDSV01 (sample SAMN05326640, study PRJNA326480) | marine metagenome | isolation source: seawater | place: Atlantic Ocean: North East | collected 2012 | reverse complement strand
AGGCGTGAGTAAAAAATTATTTAGGTTACGACCTCAAACTCACGCTCCAGCAGTATTACTGTGCGGTCTTCGCAAAGGACACGCCAAGCAGGCTCTTCGCCCTCTAGACCATAGCTGAACTCGGAAAGCACGACTCCGTGATCACAGATCCCTAGAGTTGTTTCGAGAGGCTCTTTGATTTTTACTAGCTGTCCTATTTTTACGTCCATGTACCCACCCTATCCCGCCGCGAATCTTTGCGGCACTACCTTGTACCCTCACCATAGGGACGACAATCTATGGCGTAAAGGTTCTATCTTGGATCAACCACGTTATCGGTAATCCACTTGGTAACTTTCTTCAGGTTAACAACATCTTCGGAGAGAAGCTGGTCTTCGCTAATCGCGATGCCGGAAAGAATAACTGGCTCCACGTTTCTAGGTTCGCGATACCAATCCTTCTTAGGAATATTATCGATGTTGAAATACTCCATCTTGAAATAACACCCACCAGTCTTGTACGTGCCTCCAGACCAATCGTCTTTAATCGGAGTGACGTACTGAAATTTGATGCCTCGATAAGTGTCGAAATAACTATCGTTAGTAACTTTGAATTGAGGTCGGATTTCCTCAAAATTCACAGAGGTTACAACCGCTAGCACTTGCTGCTCGGAGCCATGGCGAGGGTGCGGCACTTGAATGAGAGCACCGGGGCCAAACCCTTCTGCAACCATTTGCTTTGCCGCAAACTTGCGAAGATCAATAGCACGACTGGTAGCCTCTGTAGCCTTGGCCTTGCGATGCGGGCAAGTACGCCGAGTGTGGCCTTCTTCGCCGCAGAAACCACACTTGCGGTTCTGGCCGCGAGTCTCCATCTTGTGAAGCTGGTCTTTGCTGTTTCGGAGATAGCGCTCAGTGTTGGTCTTCTCCCAGTCATAGGCCCATGAGTCTTCAGCTAGCTCCTTCGTGTAGCGCTCGATGTTGTCTTTAAGGTCTTGCTTGCGTTTGGGGCAAGCGCTCTTGTTGTGGCCCACTTCATAGCAGTGGCCGCAGCGCACGGTGCGCTTATAGTTTCCATTCTCGTCTTGCATGTATGCCATTGGGTCGTCCTCCTGTGGCTTCCGTTACGTTAATACTGTAATAACCAGTCAGCCCTGTGTAAAGGGCATGATGTGTTTTATGTGTTGTCCTGAAATATAAAGACGTTTTCCGTTCTGTCTAACGAAGTGGTGCATCCTCACGTACTTTACGCTGTCGCCGTTCAGCCCTCCGTACACCTGCTTGGCACCGAGGTAGATCAGCGCCTCGGTGCTCCAAGCGCTAGCCATCTTTGGGCCGACTGGAGCAACCTGGGCGTTTCTTTTCAGAACATAAAGGGCCAAACGAGAGGCCTCTTCGATTGGAGTCGCGCCCGTAACAAAGCCAACTCTCTTGTCGTTCGACAATCGATAGAGCGACCCTATGTTTAGCTCAGATACTTTCATAGCAGCACCAACCCTGTATACTGAGGATCGAGAATGTCCTCAACGTATTCAGTGGTCACACTGTTATCGTCCGTCCATACGACCTCAACGGCATCGTAGTTTTCACGAATTGAGCGTTCGAAGGGCACATGTTTATGCACTTCTTTGCAGATAACTCCGTAGATTCGATCTCCGTCTAGGTTGATATATTCTATAAGATCGCCTGTCTTCATGCTCATAATGTAAGCACGCTCGTGTGTGAGTAAAAAACTATCGTGCGCGCGAGCAAAAAACTACTTGTTAGCGGAATACTTTTCGATTGCTTCAAGTGTTTTCTCCAAAAGCTGGATGCCTATCCTCTGCTTCGAGGTCTTCTCGGTTAGCTTGGCCATGGCCTCGATCGCGTCTCCGACCTCTTCGATTTTTTCTTTCATATTCGTAATCACTTCGTCCAAGACTTCAAACTTTTCGTCGGTGGACTGTGCCTTAAGGATCAAAAAGTCGTGCGTGTTCATAGACCCAGCAGAGTAAAAGCTATCGACAGCAGCTTGTTTTTTTTCCTCTGAAAGTTCTTGTTGGTGCGTGGTGCCTGGTGCTTTTGGCTGCTCTGTTTCGCGGTTCTCCTGACTTGCCTTGTGGGCGCCGTCAGCGGGCTGAACGATTCGCGGATCGATCCGTGGCCCTATCGATTCAATACTCATATTATCCTCAAAACTATTTCCGTCTTTGTAACCTGTAAGTGGAAGGTACATATAAAATAAATAGTCCTGAGTTGGGGGAAAAGCTAACGGCGATATTTAAGGTAGTATTTTCTGTCAAAAGAAGCGTAAGACGCCTTAAGATATGCCGTTGCCTCCTCTACGGAGATTTCAAAACCTTGGGCTTCCATGGCCTCGGTGATATCTTTGGCTATATCTTTTGGTGGGCTATAGCTATCTTTCTGTTCCTTGAACATCTTTTTATAGCCCTTAATTCTTTCTTCTCTGTTGCCTGAAAAGATCTGCTTATTGCCTTTCATTGATAATTTTCTCTTTTTGTTTTCTAGAAAGCTGCTTAAAACTATACTCTGCGCGTTGTGCGGACGATCTGCCCTCGTGCACCGAGTAAAAAACTATTTTGACTGGTCTTCTGGCCTTGGTGTACTTTGCTCCTCGGCTCGAAGTGTTGTGCTCGTGCAGCCTCCTCTTCAAATCCGTGGTGACACCCGTATAGTACGTACCATCAGAACATTGTAAAACATAAAGATACCATTTCATAATGTTGGCACGCCCGACAGGATTTGAACCTGTGACCCACGGCTTAGAAGGCCGTTGCTCTATCCAACTGAGCTACGGGCGCTCAGACTTTCTTGGCCAATCATCGCGTTAGGTGAGTGCTGCTGCCAGCGGCGGCTGTGCTTTTGTGTCTCGATACCTCGTTTAAACGACGTGCGAGGGCCGCGAGAGCCTTGTAGTCCACACGGGTCTGCGGGCTAGTGGCGGCATGCTCGCCGCGCAACTTCTTAAGCTCAACACCCTTCTTCCGGTACTTTGTTGCTCGGCTTCTTAACTGCTTAAAGCCGCTGTTGCGGCTAGTGTAAAAAGTTCTTCCGGGGCGGAAATCTTGGCGCGCAAAAGCCTCTTCGACCTTATCGTAAACTTCCGACAAAGACTCACAAAGTTGCCATGTGACAACAAATGACTCCGAATCTAGGCTTGTCCGGTCTTTGGACTGAATGCGAAATTTAATATTTATATCAGACATGTGTTCCTCCTATGTCATAGTATTATTATAGTAACATTACAGAAAAAGTTAAGCTCTGTTACAACAAAAATTTGGTCATCAACAGACATAGAATACCAGAAATTACGAGGATTTTGAAGATCTTGTCTCCTTCCTCTTCTGTTTTAGTTTTTGTCTTCATTTGTTTCTCCTTCTAGAAGCTCTCTCATTTTAAACAAGCCAAGCTCTTTGTGCTTGCACTCCAACATAACATCCAAATCTAGATTGTAAAGGTTGATTGGAGTCCAGTATGAATCAGAGTGAGCGTTGTCTCTAATTTTAGGATCGTCGTGCTCAACGGACCTGGACTGTGAATAGTGGACGACAGGACGAATATCTCCCCATGTCATGCACGCAGTTAGCAGCGCCTCTTCTTCGTCTTGATCCCCATCGCAAAATTTGTGGTGGTGATAATCAAACACGATTGGAATTCCGATGCGACTGTATACTTCGTCGTACAGTTCTTTGGCAGAATATAGGCTGGCCTTGTCATCGTTTTCAACCGTTAGTCGCGACTGCACTGATTCGGATAAATGCTCAAAATTGCGACAAAAATTGTCGATTGCCATCGGTTTATTGTTGTAGTGTGCGCCGACATGAATATTAATTTTTGCGTAGGGAGAGCGAGGCAAGCCCATTAGGTCAAAAATTCTACCATGATTCTCCAAATCAACAATTGTATTAGTCACAACATGTGGCGTTGGGCTAGTGAGTTTGTTGAATGGGCCAGGATGCGTTGTGATGCGCTGGTTATAAAGCTCGGCTAGCTTGCCGGCACGCCCGAGAGACTCTGCAATCTCACGAAAGTCAGGCAATTGTTCAAGCTCGTACTCGCTGTGCCATGGCGCGATGTCAGAAGACATGCGATAAAACTTGATGCCATTGTCCTCGTTCCACTGAATGATTTTCTCAAGATCAAGGCAGTTTTGCATCATTAGCTCCGAAGCGTATGGCAAGCCGCGAGCATCAAATGTTCTGCGGATCATTGATCGATTTGTAGTAACGCGCCGGGACTTAGGCAAAGTGCTTAAGCCCATGTTGATGCACGCATATCCTAGATTGTACATGTTTTTCCTTGTTTGGTGGGCTCTCTCGGACTTGAACCGAGGACTAACCCGTTATGAGCGGGTGGCTCTAACCAACTGAGCTAAGAGCCCGAAATTTAGTGGTAGCCCCGGCGGGACTCGAACCCGCAAGCCCATTTTGGGCGACAGATTTTAAGTCTGTTGTGTATGCCAATTCCACCACAGGGCCTGAGTCTTAGTCGCGAGTGTCAGCCGCGTCAGTCTCAGCGTCGCTAGACGCGTCAGCCACATCATTAGTAGCGGTGTCCGCAACATCTGTGGTGTCGAGAACAACATCTGTGGTGTCGAGAACAACATCTGTGGTGTTCTCTACGTCAGCGTCGCTGCATGCGAATAGTGTGATAGATGCCAGTAAGGCTAGTGTGAATAAAACTTTCATTTTTTGAACTTCCTGTTGTGAAAAAAAATACAGAGCACCGCGGTGCTTTACTTAGTATAGCTACTATAGCCGACTAAGTAAACACGGAAATGTAATAATTGTTATCGAGATTCGCTTTCCGGCTCGATCATATCCTTTAACTTGCTTCTTATTTTTGTGACCATTTTCATCCGAGCATCGGGTGAGCCGGATTGATGATCAATAGCTTGCCTTAAGATATACAACTCTTTAAGAACCTCGTGAATTATAGCTTCACGTTTGTCAGGTTCGTAGACCCTCATTTTAATACTCCTATTTGTATTACTTTCCCTGGCCGCGGGAAGGTTTCTTCTTCCCTCTAAACTTGGAGGGCGGGCTCCCTGAGCGGACGCCTTCAAAATGCTTTTCTCCTCCAGAATTTGGACGCTTAGTGTATTTGCCGTTGCCCTGTCTTGTGGATTTCTTTTTAGAAATTAACTTATTGTTCGCCATTAAAAATCTCCGGATCGACTGCTCGATCGTGCATGGTTATGCCGTTAAGGTGGTCTATTTCGTGTTGGACGCAGACGCATTCTAAAGAGTTCTTCGTAAAGGAAAAAATCATGTCTCCTTTGTTGTAGTCATCTCTTACAACTATGTCTGTCCATCGCTCGGTTATAACATAATCACCAGGAAACGACAAACAAGCCTCTTGATAAAAACTTTTGCCAAACTTTCCTACAATTTTTGGATTTGCCAGAATTATGGGCCTATCAACGACGATAACGCAAACAGCTAAGTCTATACCGACTTGGTTGGCGGCTAGTCCCACGCCGTCTTTATTTTCCTTAAGAATATTTATTAATCTTTGCCCTACTAATTGTATCTCTTGGATGGACATCTGCGTTTTGCAGGGCTTACTAAGTATGTTTTTATCAGTGACATATTTCACCAAATCAGATCCTCATCTCAAGGAGATATAAACAAAAAAACAGCTCGATAATCATCAAAGCAATCCAAGCCTTAATTCTTCTTTCAATAATGACCTCTTCTCTTTAATACTAACTAGGTGGAGAAAAGCTCTGCTTACCAAACAAACTCTCAATAAAGTAAAAACTTAGTATGGCAGTGGCCCAGCCAGACAGCACATCAGCAAAAAAGTGCTGCTTTATTGCCATTGTCGAAAGAGATATTCCTATTGCCCACAAGAAAAAGAATCTTGTCAAAAAAGGATTTTCAAGAGCCACTTTAGTTTTTCTAACTGCCAAGTACATCAAAACTGAAAATGCAACATGGGCAGAGGGAAAAGTATTGCTCGCACCGTCGATAACACGAGTGGCGTGAACTAAGTATTCGTGTACATTTGTAATCTCGAAAGCTTCGCGAGGATAATGAGCGGGCGCTAAAATGTGAAAAACGGACATCACGCCGGCTGAGACGATGCATGACCAAAACGTGATCATGAAAAGCCTACGACTCTGTATGTAAAAAATCATAACCATGGCGATTCCTATAGCCAAAGTATGATATATCCAAACGAACTCTGGCATGAAGGGGGTCGCTTTATCGATTTGAGTAAAATAATCTACTTCAGTTGTACCAACAAGATGCTGAATAAGCCAATATATACAAAGATAAATTAAAAATAAAGTACCGGTATATACCGCCTTATTTGTCTTCGACATAGGCAACCTCACGATGCATAGAACAGTGCAGGGTGCGCGCATCTCGCGCACCCCACACTTTTAATTATGTGCACTTTTGAATAAAAGTTATTTTTTTTAAAAAAACTGCTTAATTTTAACTTTAAGCACTAATTTGTTCAAGTTAAGCGCTATTTCCAAAAAATTTGTATTGCTATAATAACACACGCTAAAATCAAGCAAGTTAGTGTTTTGGTCGTAAAAATACTTTCCTTCATGAGAGCGTACGCGAGGATCCCAAAAATGACGTTTGACACGCCAAAACCAACTAACTTAGATGACCAGAGTGCGCCTGAGGATTCAACAACATTCTTGACGGCGTACCAAAAACACATTCCTGTCGGTATCGCGAATATCAAATTGGACACCAACGGCTTGTCACGCCACCATTCCCACACAAACTGAGAATTAAACTGAAACCAAGCAAAAATATTGCCCAGAGCAAAAAATAGTACTCCGTAAAGCATTTGCATTAGTGCACGCTCACAGAATATGAAAGCTTATTTAAATCAAAAGTAGCTTGATATCTCGAAAGAATTAGCTTCTGCATCGCAAGCATGCTCTCTTCTGTCATCACCATCTCCGGGTTGTCGTGGGCGTCTTCCTTTTTAGTCAAGAAAACGGCTGTATCTATTTCCTTATTAAGGAAGTCGAGAATATAATAGTTACACCAGAGGATCTCGGAAACTAAAAAAATTTGAAAACCATATATCTTCTCATCATCGTGTGCCAAGAAGTGTCTTAAAAGACATTTTGAGTTTTCAATCTGAAGCTCAAGTTCGTCAACTAGTTCATTGACATATTCTATGCTCAGGCTGTAGCCTTTAGTCTTCTTTTCCAACTTCGAGGCGCTCCTTTAGGTCGGTGTATCCTCCGATAAACTCCACCAAATCGCCGCTCTTGAAGAGTATCATTGGCACGGTTTTCCAATCGTAAGCAGCCTTTATCTCGTCCAGAACAGAAAACTGATCTTCTTCAAAATTCACAACATGGTGCTCCAGGCCTAGGTCTTCAAGTAGTTCACGAGCCATAACACAAAATGGACAAGTGTCCTTTGAAAAAAGTATAAATTTCATACGCCTAAATCTTGTTTAGCTTTTCGGCAATCAATTCTGGTGTGCCAACTATGTTCATCATAAGGGGCGCCTGGCCGGGGGCTGCAACGGATACGCGAGAAAATACAGTGCCGCGGGCGAGGCCCTCGATCAAGCTTTCCCTCTCCGCTTGTTTTGTTAAATCATTGTTTTCTCTTACTGAGACAATATAGCTATTATTCAGAAATACGGATCTCAAGGAAAAGTTATTAATTACTTTTCCGACCGTAGCATCATAGCCTGGTGAATTATTAAATATTTCTGTAAACTCTACCATGTTCTTCATTTTAAACCTCATAAACTTTATTTTTATCAACCAACCACTTTCGCTCCCCGTAATAAACTTCGTAAGAGCTTGTGTTGACTTTTGTGACTAGAAGGCTCTGCGGCCTCTCTAAGCGAACATACCTCGTGGGTGGGCCGGCGGCGGGTTCGCCATCTAGGTCGTACAACATAACATTAGAGGGTACGTGTACGAGATCGCCGGATTTTACTTTACTCATCATCCGGACCGTCCTCGGGCTCCTCGGACTCGCTGTCTTCTTGTTCGATGCTGACGAGAGCATTGTGATGGCCAACCATGATATTTAGGCCATCTTGTATTTGTGTATCTACTAAGGATAATTGTTCTTTGATGTCGCCAAGTTTTTCTGCTAAAAAAACAATATCCTGAGCTGATCTCAAGGTGTGGGCTAGCTCTTCGCTCGCTTTGCTCAATCTGCGATTCGCGGCTTGTAATAGCTGCTCTGCAAAAGCCGGAGTGTCCTCAAGCTGTAGCGTGTGCGTAACTTTTACTCTCATCTTTCTTCCTCCACGATAGCATTGCTGGTGGTTATCAAAATCGAGGCAACCGAGACTGCATTTTTCAGAGCGGTCATTGTAACTTTTGCTGGATCTATGATGCCTGCCTCGTACATGCTGACCAACTTATGGTTCTTAAAGTCCCACCCATACGTGCAGCTGGATTTATTCTTTCTTCCAATCTTATCAATAATGACATCCGCACTCTTGTCTGTGTTCTGCGCCATTTGTCTTACCGGCGCCTCCAGAGAGCGTCGGACTATTTCCGCGCCGGCGCGTTGATCTTCGTTCTTTAGTGTCAGTTTGAAGTCACGACAAGACAGAAGCGCAACTCCACCGCCGGGAACAGTGCCAGCGTCCTGCGCCGCCTTTACGGCTTCTAGGGCATCTTCAATTCTATGCTTCTTCTCGATCATTTCTACTTCAGTTGCGCCTCCGACACGAACGACGGCGATTCCGCTAGACAGCCTGCTTATTCTTTCCTGAAGACGCCTGCATTCTGACAGATCTTCTGTTTGTTTTATCTCTGACTTGAGAGATTCTACTTTCTCCTCGACTTGCTCCCAGTCAGCTTCGCCGCCCATTATTGTCGTGGCATTTTTCAAGATCTCCACTTTTTTTACAAAGCCAAAATCTTTTAGCCTAACATCTTTTAATTTTTGACCAGAGGTCCTGCTAACAAAGGTAGCGCCGGTCGAGAGACACAGGTCTTTCATGATGTTTATTCGTTCGGCGCCGTAGCGAGGGGCTTTAATGGCGGCAACTCTCATGGTGCCTCTGACAGCATTCATGATCAAAGCTGCCAAGGCCTGGCCCTCGACCTGTTCGGCCACTATGACAAGTGGTCGACTCTCGCGAGAAACCAATTCCAACACTGGTAGGATCTCTTTTACATCATCGATCTTATGATCAGTTACAAAGAGCATCGCATCGTCATACTCCACAGAATTTTTTCTCTGGTCCGTGACAAACGCTTGAGCAAAGTAGCCGGAATCAAACCTGAAACCCTCAACGAAGTCTAGTGTTGTGTCCATAGATTTTGCTTCCTCAACCAAAATTGTACCGTTTGTTCCGGCTTTTTCTGCGGCTGAAGCGATTAGTTGGCCAATCGTCTCGTCTCCGTTGGCTGAAATTGTTGCAATCTGCTGAATCTCGTGAAAGGATTCGACCGGTCGGGCGATATCAGACACTCTGCTAATAATCTCTTTCGCCGCAAGATCCATGCCAACTTTTATCTCGGCTGGCATGCTCTGGGCGGTTAAATACCTCTGGCTATTTTTTAATATGGCGCGGGCCAACACAGTTGAAGTTGTTGTGCCGTCACCTGCTGCAGAATTGGTCTCGGACGCAGCCTGTTTTAAAATCTGCGCGCCGCAGTCCTCAATTGGGTCTGCTAGGTCTACAAATTTTGCTACTGTAACTCCATCTTTGGTTACAATAGGTCTTTTATCTTTTTTGCGCAAGATAACATTTCTGCCTCCTGGGCCAAGCGTTGCTGCTACATTATTGGCAAGCTTGTCAACTCCATCGATGAGTTTCTGCTGAAGTTCTGAGCCTTCAGAGAACGTCTTAGTCATTATACACCTCGTTGAATATATTGTAAAAACATGATAACAAAAGTAAACTTAAAATTTAAGGCTAAAGATCAAGATTTAACTGCTGCCCGCCTGTTGGGCGCAACTCTTGAGTTTTGGCTTGCACGGACTGAGACGCATCGATAGCTTTTTTCGCCTCAGAGTCATCTGCTAGCCCTCCTGCCATGAAAGCGTATGTACCTTCTTGAATCATTTTTACACTTTGAAAAATAGAGAATATACTTTCATTAAGCTCTTGTGTCATCTTGTTTAAGACTTCTTGTACGTATTGTGCACCAATTTTAATTTGTCCTATGTTTTCAGAGATTTTGACTACTTGCGACCTGTTCAAATCGAACTGAAGGTTGCTTAACCTGCCTCTTGAGTTTAACAATGCGCGCTTTTTCATCTCCGGGCTGTCAAGACGGTTGTAGAAGTCAACCGAAGTCTGAGCGTCGGCAAAAACACCTGGGCCGGCCAGCATTTCGGCCCGGGCAGTTTTCAGTGTTTTGGCTGAATATTCTTTATTGACTTGTTGAGTAGCTTGCGAAATAGCCCATCTAACCGCCCATAGTTGATATTTATCGTAGCCTTTGTCTCCAAACGCGTTGGCGACGGCCTTTGCGGCCGCTCCTTCCTTGTTGTTGTTGATATTCACTCTTCCTCGAATAGCTCTCATTTCCTCACCAAATTTCTTTGACGTAAAAAGGTCGTCGTTGTTCGCCCAGTCAAGTTGATTTGTCATGAAGCTGCTTATTTCTTGCGGGGTCATATTTAGTTCGACGTCTTGATATGGCGAACGAGTATACTTAATTGGGTTGGTAACAAGGTCAGAGAAGTTTTGTATAAATTTAGATTCTAGCTCCTCTGGAGATAAGTTCTCTTGCGCTGGAAGATCTGCGCTGAAATCGTAGTCCGATTCTCCAGCTTCGATGCGCCGGATGAACTCGCTTGATATTTCGATGCATCTCACAGACTTGTCCATTGAGTCGAGAACCAAATTGGCTACGTTATCTAGGTTGAAGTCAAATCTATAAAACTTCAAGTCCCCTTTTACGTCCAGACCTTGTGTAGCGTCTTCAAAGGATTTCATAACGACCACATACTGCATGAAATCGTGTGGCGCAAATTGAGGCTCGACCAGATCGCCAACAAGATCATTGAAACTTCCTCCCACAACGACAGATTTTTCGTTGTATAGCTTCAAGCTAATCGGTGTGTTGTCCTTTGTCTTAAAGTCTGCAATTGTGCCGGTATTGGCCTGAATTTGCGAACCCTCAAGCAATACAGCGAGGAACGCTTCAAAGTTAAAGCCGGCAGAGGCCGCATTAAAGTTTGAAATGACTTTTGTCAAGGTTTTATAAAAAACAAGATAAGAAAGAGCATTCGCAATTCTCTGGCCGGGGTTGCCGGCCTCAAGTGTTAGGACTCCTTCAGGGTTTTCGTAGAACGACGCAAGGCTTGTCAACTTCTCTCGTAAGTCTCCGCCCTGAATATTCTTCGTAAACTGTAACAATTGATTTCGAGCAGGGCCTGAAACTTCCTTGTCGCCAACAGTCTTTACGTCAGTCCAGCCAAGTTCAGTTACGGATATTTCAGGAATAGACTCAAGCGTTAACGTACCTGGGTTTTGTTGTTGTTCACCAACTAAGTTTGTCTCGACAACCTCGTTTATTAAAGTCATCAATTCTCTAATACCAAGAGTCTTGGCAACGTGGTTTTCTTTAATGTAGTTAAGCTCTTTTCTGTTCATGCTTGCACCTCTATATAATTAGAAAATTATATCTGCAATTCCTAATTTTACCGCTTCATTCGCATCTATATATATATTTTTGTTCTTATTTATAAGTCTTTTTATATATTTTTGATTCATTTTGGTTTCTGAGGCCAGGGCCTCAATATACATCTTTTGAGTCATCTTTGTCTCAGCAAATTCATTTTCCATGTCCAGTATATGGCCCTGCTGACCGGCGACAACCCCGTGCAGCATAATCCTGCAGTTTTTGCCAATGTGCCTTTGCCCTGGTGTGCCTGCAGCCAGAAGGAGCACGCCGGCAGACATGACCTTCCCGATACCGTGTGTTTTTATATCCGTATTCAAACGAATTCGCCTCATCAAGTCATATACAGAAAACATCTCAGAAGCTTGTCCGCCAAAAGTAGATATATAAAATTCTATGGGCTCACGAACTTCAATGTCAACAAGTTCGCCTTCATCATTCTCTTTAGATACAGTCCTAAGCGCTGTAGATTCTAGTGATAGAAGGCTGTAGACAAGTTCCGAGCACTTATCCTCTGTCACATCGCCGTATATGCCGGTTACCCTAAGCTCTGGCCTCTCCGGAGGAAAGGACAATAGCTTCATTAAGTCGTCATCAGGCGAATCTTCTGATTTATTTTTCTTTTCTTCTGTAAGTTTATTTTTAAAAGACATATTATTCACTCCCTGCTTTTTCTACGGCTTTTACAAGTTTTTCCACATCTCCCCAATCTTTAATTCCTAAAGTTTCCCAAACTTCCGGTGGTGTCGAGTTCTTTAAAGAAAGTATGCTTAGTCTTTTCCAGTACTCTACGGCAGAACTAATGTATGGGGTGTCTGCCGCTCCCTCGCATGTCTGGTGGAGAAATCTCTCAGCATGGCTTGCCGCGAACTTCGTTATCCCTAGACAATTTATCAACGAGATTCTATATATTTTTATTTTGGCGCTCACGCCCAAAATTTTTGAAATGAAGGCGTGCAAAAGCGCGCCGCTCAAAAACACAAACAATGCTTCATAAAATTCCATATTAACTCCACAAATAAAAAAGGCAGATACAAGTTGTATCTGCCTTTTTGTCACTCAAGTACAATTCTTTCTCAAGTTAAGCTCTTCTTTTCATCTCCATCAGGCGCTTTGCAACTCGGCGAGCAACTTCATTCACGACATCTTCGTCTTCTTGAAGATTGAAGCCAGCGTCGTCTAACATCTCCTCTAGCGGAGCATCGTCTTCTTCGCCAGGCTCGGGCATCTCACCCATGTCGTCCTCGGCTGCAGCATCATCGGCCGGTTCCGCGCTCATGTCGCCCATGGCGTCCTCGCCCTCTTTGTCAATCGAACCTTGTACGCCATACTTCTCGGCTGCGTCGAGCGCGCCTTGCAGGATTGCTGAAGCAATCTCTTCGGGGCTCTCGTCTCCAGCGTCCATATCGCCCATGTCACCCATGTCGGGTCCAGCGGGCATCTCAGCATCTGCTGCGTCGAGATCTCCCATGGGAGCACCTCCGACTTCTACGTCTTCTTCGTGCTCGGCTTCGTAAAGCTCCTCATCGACGCCATAATGCCCTTCTTGTATTTTTTCTACAAAACCGTCGCTTAGACCTCTTAAATTTGCAAACTTCATCATCTTGCGTACTTCAGATTCATTTAAAAGATGCTTTTTCTTCATTGTTAACTCTCCTTGAGTGTATTCCGCAATACAATTTAAATAGAATGTTCTTTCAATAAAAGACTTATTTTTTTTAAGGCCTTATCCTCTATCTGCTTTATGCGAACAAAGCTAACTCCGATGCGATCGGCAACTTCGCGGAGGGTCATGTTACCTTGCTGTTCAACTGCCTCAAAAACACAGTTGTATTCCTTAGGCGACGCTATCCAATGCCGGCACTCCTCAACAGGGCAAGGCGTACTCATTTCTTTACATGTCTTTAGGCATGCTCTCATATATCACACTCCGATTCTATAATGTCGTATATACTTTGGATATCTTTTTCATCCAAATTAAATTTTTTAATGTTATCTTTGGCTTTTCTGTCCATACTGTCAATTTTTTGAAGCTTGTTCTTCCCTTGGACTTGACTTTTCATTTTGTGTTCTTTCAAGAAAGAAGCAATCCGTTCGTCTTTCTCCAGATATCCTGTCACCATGATTCTAAAGAACTCAGATTGAGATAGTCCATCATACTGGCAACGAACTCGAAGTCTTGCTTGCCGGTCAGGGGAGTCGTAAAACATGATCTTTTTTCGATCATTCACTTGTTTCTCCACAAAATGTGCGTGTTGCTCTCGTTCTGGCCAGCGCTTGACTGGATCACAAATTCACTTCGGGCTTGAAAACCTCTGATCGTTCTGCAGCCAGAATAAGACAAGCCACTCTTTATGCCGCCAACGATGTCATCTAAAATTAGCGAGGCGGAACCTCGAAAAGGGACAGTCGTGGATATACCCTCTGGTGTTGATGATTTCCCACGCCAATTTTTTTGTGCAGAGTGCGATGCCATACCTCTATAAACTTTGTACTTTTTAGCGTTTGCAGAGGTTAACACTTGGCCTGGAGTCTCAGTTGTTCCAGCCAGCATTGAGCCAATCATAACAAAATCAGCACCCGCAGCAATAGCCTTTACCATGTCGCCGGTTGTTTTAATACCACCATCCGCGATTATTTTAGCTCCACAAGAAGACCTAGCGCAATCAAAAACACTCTGCAGTGTTGGTACGCCATGGCCACTCACAAGCCTGGTAGAACAAATTGAACCACCGCCAATGCCCACTCTAATTGAGTCTGCGCCCCATTCTGAAAGTGCTTCGAAAGACTCCAAAGTCGCGACATTGCCAGCCATCAAGTGCACATCGTCAGAGAAAGCATCTTTAAGCTCCATAAGACATGCGCGCATCATTTCATGATGACCATGAGCAACATCGACACAAAGGACATTTGCGCCAGAGTCGACGGCCGCTTCTGCACGGGTGAGGAAGTCGCCTGTCATGCCAATCGCAGCGCCGATGTTCTGAGCGCCGTCATTATAAGCGTCGTAGATTAGCCGAGCTTGTTGCTCAACTGTGTTATATCTGTGTACAATTCCTAGGCCGCCAGCCTTACTCATTGTAACCGCCATCGTCTGTTCTGTTACCGTGTCCATTGGGCTTGAGACCACGGGCAATTTTAAAGTAATTTTATCGCTCATTTCACTAGCAAGGCTGACCTCGCTACGACTTTTTACGTCACTGAACTTGGGGACAAGCAACACATCATCAAAAGAATATGTCTTTCTAACATCGGAATTCATCTTAGGTACTCCTCAACCAGATCATGCACCTTTTCATCAACATTCGTCTTCCAACTTTCATCTTGTTTCCTAATTCTGTCTCTAATATCCGTGGCGGAAATAAAGCCCACGTCTTTTGGCGGGACATGTTCGTTGATTTCATATCCAACGCCGCGGCCGTAATTAACACTTTCAATGTCTGGAATGGTCACAACCACAACATCGTCGTCTGCGTACGCCGCTTGTAATATCTCTACGGTTTGCTCAGTTGTTAGGGGGTTTTTATCGTCGGGCGGGATATCCCGCACAGCAACTAAGACCGGTACTCCTGAATTTAATTTTTGGCTAATTAGCCATTTGTGGCCATTGTGAAATGGCTGCCATCTTCCTATAAACATAGCTCTTTTCATTTCTCATTCTCCTCTTTAAGATTTTCCAAGTGCCTCTGCAGATACCAAATAGCCTTTTCGATATCTTGTATTGGGTTCTTTTTGAATCGATGCCGACAAATGTACTTAACTGCATTGCCGTCGCTGAACCCTAAATTCCAATCCTCAATAACATCAATGGCTTCATATCTGGCACCGGTTGGCTTATAGTGCTGAGGATGGTCAACCATTTCTTTCTTAGTTTTCGCCTGGTCTCTGTCTAAGCCTAGGCGATCGCGATGGTGTAAATCTGCAAGACTCATGATCCCGTGCTCCCCAAGGCTCCAGCGGCCCTTCTTGACATCGCAATATTTTCTTCGTACGTTCCGACCGTGGTTCTTGTTCTAAAGTGCACAACAGGTACCATTACCAGCTGAGCAATCTTGTCGCCGGGCTGAATAGTTTGTGCTGATCGCCCAATATTGTGCAAATCAACAAAAACTTCACCGTCGTAGCCTGCATCTATTACATGTGCACCAACGACCAACTCTCTTTTAGCTGCGATCGAGGAGCGATTACATACTTGTAACATATAGCCATGAGGTATTCCAAACTTACACCCAATCGGAAGCAAACTATTATTGCCTGGCTGTATTGTCACCTCTAGTCTGTCTTTTGGATTAAAGAAAACGTCCAAGCCAGCGTCACTTGGGTGTGCGCGATTTGGCATTACTGCATCAGTGGTTGTTTTTTCAATTTCAATTATCATCATCTTTCTCCATTTTTTCTATAAAAGACATTGCCTTTCCCCAGCATGTCGGGCAGTACAGGCGCACTTGACCTTCTTGCTCTCGGACGACGACGCGCCAGGATTTCACGTGCTCTTCAGACTTTTTATCGTAAGGCTTCCCGCAAGTTAAGCAGTTATCCTCAAGCTTGTCAAACAAGGCAATCTGATCTTTAAATTTTTTTTCTGCTTTCTTTTTCTTTTTTCTTGAAATTTTTCTTTTTAGACTACCCATGATTATCCCAGCAATTTGAAGTTTCTTGTTATTGATCTAGTGCTGAAGCCCCAATCATCACTATGATCTAGCTTGGCAGCATAAGGCCTATTAATGTGTACAATGTCTGTATCTCGCACACCCCAACATTTAATTGAAGTTACCGAAGACGTGTCATCAATAACCCTGACAATCCAGTAAGGCTTACCGTTTTTAGTTTTCTTTGGCACAATTTCTCGCGGAATAAACCAAGCGATACCCAAGCTTTTGTCCCACTTTCCAATTGGGGGCACACGGTATCTACTAATTGAATCTTTAACCTGCTCAGACATAACCAAGTTAAAAGGGAATAGGCCTGTTAAGGTAGATGCAAACTCAATTCTCTCTTCGTTCGAAAACTCTCCCTCTGGGTGGTATAGACTAATGTTCTCTTGTAGTCTTTTTTGCGATTTTGGCTTGTCTTGAATGCAAGCCATCCAAAAGTGTTTTGCTCCAGTAAATCTATCGTCGAAGACAGAAGACAGCGCTCCAGACCTGCAGAGGACATCAAGCGCTTTTTTGTTTAGTTTTGAATACACGATATCTTCATTAAACAACAATTCTTCCGCATTGTTAAATGGTCTGTTCTCAATAATTTGTTCAATGGCCTTATCGCCTAGGCCTTTGATTGAACTAAGGGGTTGAATCAAGGTCTTGCCGTCAGGAGAGATCTCCCACTGGCTAGTAGACGTATTAATATCGATTGACTTAATGTCAAACCCGCTTTTTCTGGCCAAGGAGATCGCAGCCTCCTTGCGAGATTCGGGTTCTTTGTCAAGAAATGCGGCAATCCAACACTCAGGATAATAATTTAGTAACCATGCGCACTGAAAACTGAGTATAGAATAAGAAACAGCATGAGACTTATTAAAGCCATAACCGCTGAAATACTCGAACGTCTGCCATAATTCGTTTGCTGTGTCTTCCGCGATGCTCTTCTCCTTGCAGCCCGTGACAAATTTCTCTTTGATTTTGTTTTTCTCTTGCGCACCTTTTCCGGTCCCCTTTTTTGTTAAGAGTTTGCGAAGCTTGTTCCCTTCATCTAGAGAAATGTCTTTTCCTAGTTTATGTGCCAACAAGGCGATTTGCTCCTGAAAAATAAGGAAGCCCGCAGTCTCACTAGTAACTTCTTCCAACACATCATTGAAGTAATGCACGTCATCCAGGTTATTTTTCGCTTTAACATACTTCTTGTCAACACCAGCACTCAGGGGGCCTGGTCTGTAGATTGAAGTAATCGCGGAAATATCAATAATGTTCTCTGGCTTTGCGCGTCGGGCGAGTCGTTGAGCGCCGGTGTTGGTAAACTGAAATACTCCAACAAACCTGCCCTTGTGAAAAATGTTCTTGTAAACCTTACTGTCATTTAAGTCAATCTTGTCGGGATGAAGGTTCTCGTCATAGTACTTCTTAATGTCCTTAAAGGTCGGGTTTTCCAGTTTGTGATATCTCTTAAGAACGTGACCAATAGCAGACTCGATCATCTCTAGTGTCGAAAGACCAAGAAGGTCAAATTTAATAAAGCCAAGAGGCTCAAGATGTCTGACATTCATGCCCTCCGACCATGGTGTTTGAACTACGCCGCCTGAGCAAATCAGTGGCATGTGCTTATCCAGGTCCTCTCCAATCACGACGCCTCCGGCATGCCGACTAGTCGAACGCACCTGGCCAACTAGGGCCTCAACGTGGGTCTTGATGTGTGGGTACTTTGCCAAGAAAGTGTGCAGAGATTCAGAAAACTCCATCACCTCTTCAAAAGTTGGAGCGTACACACCGGCACGGATTCCGTGTTTGGCTTTCGCCTTTGGCGTCGCTTCCCTGACCATTCGGCCGGTAACAGAATTTACCTCTGCGAACGGAACTCCATAAAATTTTCCAATATCTTTAATCAAAGACCTCAACTGTAGAGTATTAAAATTGGAAATAGGCACAACAGTTGTCTCTCCCCACTCCTTGGCGAGGATCTCCTTTAGGCCGAAAGCGTCACTGACATCATAATCAATATCTGGATAGTCCGTGGCGTCAGACCTCATAAAACGACTGAAAAGAAGTCCGTTCTTTATTGGATCAACCTGAGTAATCCCCAAGACATACGCGACCAAGGAGCCTGCGGCTGAGCCGCGACCTGGGCCTGAGAGCATATTTTCGTTAGCAATATCGCAAATCGCTTTCATAGTTAAGAAGTATTTACTGAACCCGCGATCGTTAATTACACTAAGCTCGTTCTTGAGCCGACTAACGTACTCTTCCTGACCGTCTAAGTCTAAGCGTCTGAGGTTTGCGATGCACTCCTTCACTAAGGTCTGTTCAGCAGTTACGCCGTCAGGCACAACAAACCCAGGGAGTCGAACCGTATCGTCTGGCATGAAATCATCAATTAGTTCATGCGCGATCCAGTGAGTCTTTACAAGGGAGTCGTGAATCATGTCATCATCATACTCGACCTCGCACTCTTCAGAGTACTTTTTATAGGAGTCCCACATCTGGTCGCCGTTTTTTGGGTACAACTCGTATCCAATTTCATCCGCATCGACAGGAAGCTCAGAAGTCAGCCACTCTGGCTTGTTTGTTTTACCGAGCCAGCCTAAGCGCTTGTAAAGTTCGCGATCTTTCCATGCGTCTGGGCTTGGGTAGTGACTGTCTGCTGTAGAGATAAGTTCAATTCCAAACTCCTCATGCATTTGTATGACGTACTTATTTAACTCATGCTGCTCAGGCACGTTATTCCACTGTAGCTCGCCGAACCATCGGTTACCAAGGGCTGAAGTCATCTTTTGCGTTGTCTTCCTCATCGCAGCAAGGACCGCCTCGGGGCCTTCATCGCGATTGTCCCAATAGTCACCAGCGTAAACGCCGCCTAGGCATGCGGACGAAGCCATAATACCTTCGCCATATTTGTTGAGCATGTCATAATCTAGGCGCGGATATCGATAGAAATTGTCCCCCTGGTGTGAGTCAGAAACTATCTTATAAATATTGTTCAGTCCTACTTGACTTAAGGCAACCAAGACAATGTGCCGACGAGCGTTAATCTTGTTCTTCGACTTTCGTTTCGAGGCGCCCTCGTCTTCAGTCGATACTTTATCGGTAGCCGTTAGGCTTTTTGCCTTTTTCTTGTCTTCTTTTGCGCGATCATACTCTTGCCTCCACTCATCAATTGATGGAACAAAATATGCTTCAACTCCAAAGATAGGCTTAAATTCTTTACCTTCAGACTTCATCTTCTTGGCGTGAAGCACTTGGTATGACAAGCCATTCATGTTTCCGTGGTCAGTCAGCGCTAGGGCAGACATTCCGTTTTCATATGCAAAATCCATATGGTCTTGGGGATACCCAAATCCATCAAATACTGAGCCTGCTACGCTGTGTGCGTGTAGGCCGACAAACGCGATATTTGAAGCGGTGCGATTCATTAATTTACCTCACTGTTCCTGTAAACATATACAATATAAAAATAAAATTAGAAAAGTAAATCAGTCTTCTTCATCAATTCCAATTTCGTTCCATTCAGAGTATTTTAGTAATTTGGGACGAGACGTCGACGGACGAGTCGCGAGAAATGAGCAGTAATCAGACCAACAGTCCAAAGAATCGTATTCTTCAACGTGGTCATAAGTATAGCTGGCCATCTCTAAAGATTCAAAAACCTCTGCTAAAGAAAGGTTTCTGTATGAAAATCTTTCCTCTTTCGACAGCATTTGTGTTCTGTCTTCGGGGTCGACCCACAGGCCTGAGGACTTCTCTCTAACTTGAGAAAAGAGAAGATCAATTTGGGCGAGGGTTAGGGTCATCCCAAGATAAAGGCCATCTCTTGCTGAACAATTGTCATAAGATAATGCAAAGTCCCCCTCCAGAATTGTTCTGCGGTGAGGACGTGGCGCCGCAGGGTTGTAGTGTCCATACGGCCAGCTAACATAAAATTTGTCTGGAGTCAGCCACTTACTTATTTTTTTGATAATTGAGTGAGCTGTTTTGGCTCCATACATTGCAGACCACGCTAGATTGTCTCTCTTGTTAATATCCCTGACTGACAGCGGAACATAATAAATCCTAATTGGTCTCTTGACATCGTTCTTGTTGTGCTGGAAGTGTCTGTGTGTGTACACGGGGTCTTGTATTTTTTCGCCTAGTCTATGTCTGATTAGAGGCGTAACATCATCATTGCACACGATCCATATTGTATTACAGCCTGCGTACGCACATTCCACGACTGCGCGCTCGATGGCCAGGTAATCCGGCCCGATGGGCATCAGACTAGCGTGCCATGGTAAATCAATGTCTGACTTAAGCCCAGCGACAGGCACGATGCCCGCAACATGCTTCTTCACATCGTCCTCATGTGATCGCCGGCCCAGCTAACTGATTCTAATTCACGGCAAAGAATAGAAGTTACAGGATAAACGTCTCTCCTCCAGAGCTTTAGATTAACCTGATCAAAGCCCATAGATTTCAATATAGAGATTGTCTTGAACCTAGCCATAGTATCTGTGTACTCCGGATTTTTAAGCTGATCTTCGGTTAAAAATGACTCACAAAGCAAATCTTGGTAGGGGTGGTCCCCATCGACTCGACAACTGTTAAAAAACTTAATAATTCTAACAAAATTGTCACCAGTGTTAATAATTTTCTGAGTCAGTGTTGAAATGCCTCGGGCGTCGAACCAGTCTACAACCCGATATCTTTCTTTGGTAACGCTAAAATAGCTTTCCAAACCATAAACATTCGCAAGATCGAAAACAAACAAGTCATCGTAATGCAAGTTATAGGCAGACTCCTCGCTAGTTAAAACCCTTATCGTCTTATTATCTGAATCGACTCTTACGGTTTTTATGCGGTTGGTGAATGGGTCTAGCCCAAGATTAAAAAGTTCGTAGCTTAGGCTAGCCCACTCTTCTTCTAAACTAGAATCCGTTGTGCTGCTCGGCTCATAAGAGTGCATATGAGGATCACGATTCCGCAGTATATAAACCTTTCTTTCAAGGGCAGTTCGTATTGCATCAATTCCATTTCCTATAATAACACTGCTAAGTTTAAAATCAACAGCCGCGGCCTTTTCGCTCATAGCTGCCTGCTTCTTTTCTAGTTTTCTTTATCATCCTGTGCCATTTTTTCAGCAGGCGGTAATGCTTAGGCACCTCGGTGCATCGACCACCTTCTTTCTTGTATCGAATTCCTGTGACCCAAGCAGCCAGCCAAATTCTTTTTTCTGTTCTGTATCTACACTGTTTTTTTATCTTGGGTATTTGTCGCACAATATGCTTCATCCAAGTCTCCGCTGAGGATTTTGGGTCTGTCCTGTTAGTGCCATAAGCTTTTTCATAGATAGGCCACTGTTGCAAAATGCCAATTGCCATAGGTGTTTTTTTGTTCTCGCTGAAGGAGGTATCTCCTTTGGCTTCTGGGTTGTAACCTGACTCCATGCAGGCTGCAGCCAAAAGCATACCACGCATGCTACTTGGGGGGTTGAAGCTTTTTTCAATCTCTATCAACATCTTTAGAAGCTTTATGTCTACATTCTCCGGGCGAGCATTCTTGCACCCATGCACAGCCTCATCTAAAATCTCGTCATAGGTGACCGCCGCGGCGGCTTGGTGCATCGGGCTCACAAACTCGACCTTTTGATTGTGACTAACTAAATGTATTGGTTTCTCGAAATCAGATACTGGGTATAATGCCAGCACTGCCATTGCCATACTTAAAAACATATGTTTACTCCTTGTTGTTCGCTAAATAGGATTCCACAGCGATTGGCCATAAAGCCTTGGAAATGTTTAACATTCCTTCTGCAAGCTTGCGTATCTCCCACTGGGCTCCTGGGTGTGTTCTAAGACTTATGAACTTAAGTAGATTACTTAAATTAACCGTGCCATAATATTTTGTATACAAGTTCTGCGGTAAGACGCCGCGAGCTTGCTCTCTGCAGATACCAGCGCTGATTAGCTTATTATACAGACGCAAAGATTTTTTATTATGATCTCGCACAAGCCACGAGGCGCTAGTGCCTCCAGTAACAGACAGCGGGTCGACCAATGGGTCGATCAAGTCTTCGTTGCTTGCCTGCCTGTTAGATTCATGCTGTGTTCTAAATTCGCTGGGCTGGTAAAATTCTACATCGACGTCTGTGTATCGTCGACTAATTTCATTGTATGACCATGTTCTATGTCGCATGTGCTGAGAGCGGACGAAAAGAGGAACGCAAGCACGAAAAGTGACAATATTATGCTCAAAGGTAGAAGTATGTTTGTGTTTGACCAAGTAATTAATAAGTCTTTCGTCTCTTTCGTCAATCTCATCTTTTTGCTTGCCAAAAGAAACTCTCGCCGAGTTGACTATGGTCAGGTCGGTGCCCATGTGATCAACCAACTCTACGAAGCCCTTACCGTCTCCATATAGTTCTACTTTATTCATTCTCTTCAATGTATCCAACAACACTATTTTCCAACACTAAATAGTAAGTTGTGCTGTTAATCACCACTTCTTCGACCATGTGTCGAGGGGCAACCAGGATCAGCCCTGGCCTCAAAGAAGACTCGGGTGGAGAAGAAATAAGTTTAACTACGCAGAACGCCGGTTTATCTAAAACAACGTCCTCAGGCAGCATAACTGTTGTTTTGCTTTCTTGCTGCTCTACTCGTTCGACCGCCAAATACTTGTTTAAAGGACGTAACACTTACGCCCCCACAATATTTTTGTTAAGCTGGTCAAAATACGACTTAAATTCGTCAATATCGTCTCCGCTTCGAAGCATACGGTATGCGCGGACGGCCTGGCGAAGCTCTTCTTTGCTTAGCCATCCGTTCTGTACGTAATTTTTACGCAGATCTCGTTTGTGTTCTTTATATGGCTCCATCTCCTCTTCAATCGCCTGAAGGGCTTTGATAAACTCCACCATATACTGTTCTTTTGTAATACTATCACTCATCTCATTTCCTTTTATGTTATTTCGCATGCGCCGCCGGCGCATGCCAACTCGCCGGTCAAATTTGTATTATCGTCGGCTTCTGTAACTTTTTCTAGATTTACATCTTTTAATGTAGTAACCTTTGTCTCATAGTCACCCCTAGCGCAGTCTTCAAATGGTGCTTGTTTGTAACTATGTTCAGAATGAGGAAGCACAGACAAGCCATTGTAGACCTCTTTGTTTTCCCACATCCACTCTGCAACGGCATCCCACTCCTCGTCACGGACAGAGATCGTGGCCGAGACATTGTGGGTGTTCTGGCCTCGGGAGTGTCCAGGTCGCACCCACTTTGAGGAAACTAGCTGGATTCTCTTCAAGAGGTCCAACGATGATTCACCTCTCGTAATCGCGCCGATGGGAGCTTTTTGTGGTACCGATATAACTGCGGTATCATGCGGCCTAAAAAATTCGTCCTCTACTAATTCAGGATGATTAACATACAAATACCAGTATATTGCCTCGTTCTTGCCGACACGGAGACGGCGCATATAGTAATCGTTATGCCACGCATGGATTCCTGACGAAGTGCCTAGAGTTAAGGAAGTGGTTCCTGCCGGCTTGACACAGGTCGTGCGAGCGGCTGGCTTTATGCCGATCTCAGCAGCAACCCTTTTGTTCTCTTTTTTCACAACCTGGGCCGCGGCGCTCATGTCGAGACTAAGAACTTTTCCTGATGCGATGCCTGTCATAGAAACCCCGACGAGCGCATCTTTTTCTGTTGTTCGACGCCAAACATCTCTTAAATAATGAAAATCTGTATATCCAGCCTGGAGGGTGCCAATAAAAGCCGCTGTGCGTGAACGCGCTTCGTACTCTTCCTGGGTGTCAATGTCAGAGGCGTTAATTTCAGTTAAGTTGCAAAATTGATATGGCCTAAGTGCGATCTCACAGCAGGGGTTTGTGCCCCAGTCTTTATCGTTAGAAAAATAGAACCCAGGCTCACCGGAGCCAGACGCCTTGATGCGCTCCCACACGTTCATAAAAAAGTCTTTTGTTACTCTGTGGCGCATGAGGACGACTGAATTATTAGCGCGTCCTCGTTGTGGGTTGGTCTCCCACCAATTTCCTGTTTTCGCAGCAAGCATCTCTTCATCATCCGCTGAGAAAAGTGAAATAAGAGCAGCGCGGCGAATGCCCCCGGCAAGAACAGCATCAGCGATATGACAAACAATGTCATGAACCTCGATTGTTTCAAGCTGGTCTCCTGCATCTTTACTATCCAATATTCCTCTTATTTTTAAGAGACACTCCTTCAGCGGCTGTGGGCCCGGAGCTTTGCCTCCTGAAGTAATTAGTCTGCTTCCTTTCGGACGGATGTCACTAAAGTCAAAACGTATCTTTGAGCCGCCTTTAAAATAAGAATTCATCAGAACCTTGACAGCATCTGCCCAGCCCTCAATAGAATCAGCTATAAGGTATCGTCTTGTTCTCTTAGAGCTTGGCTTTTGGACTTCAGGTAGTTTTTCAACATGGTGCCTTTGGACAGAAAAGCCCACCCCAGTTCCTCCAAGTAAGAGAAACATGCACTCATTAAAAGCCATAGCATGATCAATAGGAAGGTAAGCACAGTTGTAAATCCGGTTAGGAGCCACTTCAATCGGCTTGCCGCCAAACTGCATGGACCGCATGCTCGGGAGTACTTTTTTTTCGTAAACATATTTATAGGCCTCCTCGATTTCATCTTTCATATGAGGATACTTTTTCATGTGCATGTTTTTATTTCTGGTAACTAGTTCCGCCCAAGTTTCTCGCCTCTCCACCTCAGGCAAGTACTTTGCGTACTTCATGTGCACGGTTATATCTGATAAAATCTTGCTGGCTAATTCCATTTAATTTTCCTCTTCTTTGCTTTCATTGTTGAATTTTCTAAATAGTTTGTACTTCTCTTTGAGCGCGGTAGCCAGCTCCCGTGGTTCCATGGCTGGTGAGATTGTAGGTGTCTGTGCTTGTGCTAAAACCTTTATTTGAACCGTGGATGTATCCATAAACATTGGGAATACCAAACCATCCGGCCCGTTTCTGTTTTTGGCTATATACAATCTCGCCGTGTTGGCATTCTTATCTTTAATTGTCCTAGAAACGGAACATATAAAGTCAGCAACGAAACATTTGTTAAATGCTTCGGATATAGATTCCATTGTAACAACTTCTGCATTGAGGCCTGTCCTGTTTGTTTGGGATGCTGTCCACAGCGGACAACCATATTCTTGTGCGACCGCGCGCAAGTCTTCATAAATAGAACCCAACTCATCTCTTTTCTCTCTAAACCTTGTGGCCGGTCTAAGCAAATCGGCGTAATCTACTATAATCATATCGATTTTTTGATTTCTTTTTTTTAATTTTTCTAGATGAGTTCTTAAGGTATTGGGAGATGCAGTTTTTGTTGGATACTCTTTAATTATCAAAGTACCCTCCAAATCTGAAATGTTTTCTAAAACTTCATCTTTTCTATTGAAAAGCAGCGACAAAGGAACACCGCTAAGACAGCTATCATACCTCTGTCCCGTCACCGACTCAGATAGCTCTAGTGTGTAGTGAACCACATTTTTTCCGGCTTTTATCGCCTGGGCGCCTAGATGGGCGAGCACCATGGACTTTCCGGCTCCCGTAGGCGCGATAACGACACCTAGCTCTCCAGAGCCCATACCTTTCTTTGTAAGGCTGTCGATTTTTTCCCACCCCGTGGTGACTGGATCTCGGGTTTTTAACTCGTAGCGCAACTCAAAGTCTTTGATAAACTCATGCCCAAAATTATTATCAGTGCCCAATTTCAAAGCCTCGTCGATTAGAGATCTAACCTCATCATAAGATGAGTTTTGAATCAAGTTAACTGATTTCATCAATGCTTCTTTCAATTTTTGCTTCTTGCAAAAATCCAAAGAAGTGTCTTTGATATATTGTTCGTCGGTAACATTTTTAATCAGCGCCCGGGCGAAAAAGTCTCTAACTTGCTTTCTCAAAGAAGGGTTGTGGTGGTCCAGTTCTGTCCTTAATATAGAAGACAAGATCTTGTCAGTTGGGTGTACGCCATACTTTTGACGATAGTTGAATACCAAAGCCACGAAGACGCGTAGATACTTTAATTCGAAAAGCTCTGCTTCAAGCACCTCTTCTATTTGATCAGCGAACGGGCGATCTTCTAGAATAAGCTGTGCTAAAGATTCTTGAAACTGCTTTCCGTACTTTGAAAAACTAGTATTTTCATTCATTTTTTCCTCTCCATCAATATAATTTTAACAACGAACCTACGCATTGTCTACAGAAATCTTGTTAAAATGTTGAAACAATTCTACAAAATTGACTTCTCCAAAGCCATCCTTAATCATCATCTTAATGACTTCTGTCTTGTTAAAGGAGAAATCCGGATTTTTCAAAGTTTCTTTAATTATTTTTTTCGCGTCGATGGTCAGCAGCGGGGCGTACAACTGCATCATCTTGTAGTTTCTCTCTAGAATCTCTGTATTTTCCAGCACAGATGTGTACGCTTTGACATTAGTCTCGACTAGTTGGTCGCGGCAGTATTCTAACATGCCATCAATTGTTGTTGCCTCTTCTCTCTTAAGAAAAGGAAATCTTTTAGCAGCGGTTTTGAGACCAACGCCTCCTACACCCTCAAGATTATCCGACTTGTCTCCAGCCAGAGCGCGCGCGATTGCAAAATTATTTGGATGAATATCGAACTTATCTAAAATTGAATTTTTACTTAGCACTTCTTTTTGTATTGGCCTATAGAGGACAGTTTTGCCATCCAGCAATTGAAAAAAGTCTTTGTCGCTAGACATAACAATTTTTTCACAATCTGCCAATTCTTGGCTCTTGCACACATATGCAATGATATCATCAGCCTCGATGCCATCAAACATAAATTGGACAATTGGAGTTTGATTGTAGTAGTCGACCAGGCGCGTCTGCTGCCATATCTTGTTTTCCAACTCTTCGTTGCGTGTCATGTTCCTGATGCCTCTGTTGAGTCGAATTGGCTTGCGGCCAGCTTTATAGTCTTTTTTTATAGACTTTCGCTTTGAAGAACCGCCGGCTCCGTCCCAGCACACGACAACCATATCTGGTTTAGATTCCCTAATTACCTTCTGCAGGCTTTGGAAGCAACCCTTGAGTCCGCCGATCGGCGCGCCGTTGACGGACAAGCTAGGGTTGACAATATAATTGCGAAAAAATAAATTTAGCTGGTCAACAATAAGGACCCTCTTGCTATCTTTCATCGATACCTCTTTTATCTGTAAATTCTGCTTTTAACTTTGTTAACTTTAATTGGGATAAAAGAGTAAACACCATCAATTTTTCTTGCATCGATGGACATTTTGGAAAGGTGCTGCTTCATGCTTTTTTCAGTTTGAAAAAATTTCACTTTCAGAAGCGTGCGTTCTACATTGGCCTTGATTGGTTCTGCTGGGCTTGTAACGGTAACCACCGTTATTCCGCAGACGCCGCGCATATTGTCAGTTATTTTTGTGATGTTCTTTTCTCTGTCTGAACGCATCACAATATCAGCTTGGTATAGTGTTTCGTAGAAATATTCTTTAATAAGGTCTTTTAAAGACTCCATAGGTCAATCTCCTTTCTTGCTATACTAAATAGTTTTAAAGTTTATACATCTCAATTGTATCTTCATTTGTTGTGTAATATACTCTTTTTATACCAACATGCTTCATTGCTTCGTGACACATCGAGCACGGTTTACTGTATCTGAACTCTCCGCCTCTATTAATTCTGCAGACATAAATGTCTGATCCGGTAGTTGATGACCTTGGCATCCCCAAGATCACGCCGATCTCTGCATGGACAGTGGCGTGACCCCTGTTATGAGATCTAAACCTCGCGCCAAAAGAACTAAAGTTCTCCTTGTTAAAGGAGGCGTTTAAAATCGATCCACCTTTTGCCAGAAGGGCTCCATGTCTAATTTTCCCATATGGGCTATTGTGTGCTATATTGCGGGCCAACTCAAAATATCTTTGCAGTTTTTTTGTAGGCTGCACTAGCTCTGTTGCGACTTCTGTCCGCGGCTTAAAACCGTGTTTTTTTGGATCTCTTTCGTACATCTCTTTTCTCCCACTTCTTAATGTAGGAACAAAAGTGTAAGATGTAAATTAGGCTTAAGAGTCGATATCGTAATAATCTTCTGCTTTGCCCTCTTT
>MDSV01094203.1_pt1 | contig 28375 bp, 31 predicted proteins | sample 810851 | NCBI WGS metagenome assembly MDSV01 (sample SAMN05326640, study PRJNA326480) | marine metagenome | isolation source: seawater | place: Atlantic Ocean: North East | collected 2012 | reverse complement strand
CTATCGCTGGTGGTGTTTATATCATACATGTGGATGTGCCAGGCATAGGCCAAAAAGTCCTAAAATGGTTTGGTGTCATGCGTCCAATAGACCTAGATAATTTCTGATATGAAAAAGCAATTAAGTATCATTTTAATAGCCACCCTCGGACTAGGTTCGGTATGGGCTGGAAACCCTGACAGAGCAGGATCTGCAGGGGCAAGTCAACTGCTTATTAATCCTTGGGTTGCCTCAAATGGATTGGCGGGTGCCAACATGGCGAGCATACAGGGCATAGAGTCTGTTTTCACGAATGTAGCAGGCCTCAGCTTTATCGATAAAAACGAACTAATAACAGCAAATTCTCAGTACTTAGGGGGAAGTGGAATCAGCTTAAATTCAGTGGGTTTTGCAACAAGAATTGGGGATGCTGGAGTATTGGGAATTACTGTTACCAGCATGTCGTTTGGTAACATCCCGATTATGACAGAGGACCTTCCAGAAGGCGGGATAGGTACTTTTTCTCCAAGTTTCTCTAATATTGGAGTAAGCTTTGCGAAAGCATTTTCAAACTCGATTTATGCTGGGTTTACTTTGAGGCTCATAAGTGAGTCAATTTCAAATGTAAAAGCCAGTGGCGTTGCTTTTGATGCAGGGATCAGATATGTGACGGGTGAAGATGACAACATGAGATTTGGCATTTCACTAAGAAACGTGGGACCACCTATGCGATTTGCTGGTGATGGACTTACTGCAACTGCAACACCTCAAGGGTCAGCAAGCTCGCTCACCGTACTTCAAAGATCTGAAAGATATGAATTGCCTTCACTTGTTAATATTGGTGTCGCGTATGATGTTCTGAAATCTGAGAATATGGTGCTTGAGCTTAACGGAATGTTTACCTCAAACTCGTTTACAAAAGATCAATTGGGATTTGGTGTTGAAACACGTATCGGAGACAATTTAGAACTAAGAGCAGGATATCTTTGGGAACAAGGCATCTTCTCAGACGATAACGCAACAACAGCTTATACTGGACCTGCAGGTGGTCTTTCGCTGAAAGTTCCTACGGGATCAAATGGATCGGTAATCGGTTTGGACTACTCATACAGGACTACAAATCCTTTTAACGGCACGCACTCCGTCGGCGTGAAGATCACGATTTAAGAAGCCCTCTTTCACATACATACTGAATAAAGAGGGTCTACAGAGACCCTCTTGTTCTTTATATATATCTTACAATATGTCTGACATTTCATACTACACAGAAGAAGGATATAAAGCCCTAAAAGATGAGGTCTATCATCTTGTTAGCGTCGAACGTCCAAAAATTAGCGCTCAAATAGGTGAGGCTATTGACAAAGGAGATTTGAGCGAGAATGCAGAATACGATGCAGCGAAGGATGCACAAGGGCACTTGGAGGCAAAGATTGCGAAGATGGAAAACTTACTTGCAAATGCGAGAATCATTGATGACAGTAAAATTGACAACAGCAAGGTCTTTATTTTGAGTAATGTTAAGATTAGAAATCAAAAAAATGGGTCGGAAGTAACGTACACTTTAGTCGCTCAAAACGAAGCAAATCTTGCAGCCAAGAAAATATCTATAGACTCGCCTATCGGAAAGGGACTCCTCGGGAAATCAGTCGGTGATATCGCCGAAATAGAAATTCCTGCAGGCGTTCTTCTTTTTGAAATACTTGAAATTTCTAGATAGAAAGAAATGGCTAGCATTTTCAGTAAAATTATTTCTGGTGAAATTCCTTGTCATAAAGTTGCAGAGAATGAAAGTTGTTTTGCGTTTTTAGATATTGCTCCATTGGCCTTAGGCCATACGTTGGTGGTTCCCAAACGAGAAGTAGATAAATACTTTGACTTGAGCGATGAAGAGATTGCGCAAATAAATATTTTTGCAAAAACCATATCTTCTGCGATTGAAAGTGTCGTGCCCTGTACAAGAATAGGTGTCGCAGTGATAGGCTTAGAAGTGCCTCACGCCCATATACACCTCATTCCATTAAATTCAATTGGGGACATTAATTTTGAAAGACAAAAACTAGAGTTATCTCAAGATTTACTTGCCGATACAGCCAGACAAATTAGAGAGGCCCTGGGGTGATGTCGGAAAAAGCTCCTTCACTATTTGGACGCATTTTCAATTTTGAAAATGCGATAATCGTACTATGTTTCATCCCGATTTTTCTCTTTAGGTACACGTTCATCTTGTTTCCAGGAGCACTCGGGTATGGTCCATTTATTGCATTTTATCTCCTGTTACCAATATTTATCATTAAATATAAGGTGCCATTTAGAGAATTAGCTTGGGTGGTCTTTGTCTTAATTGTAGGAGCCAGTGGCGTCATGACTGGTGTGATACCAAATGGCATATACATCAAGGTTGCGGGGAGTATTTTGCTGCCATATGTATTCTACGCATATGTTTGGCGACATTTCGAATACAATGTCGAGCGGCTTTTTACGATTTATTTAAAAGGCGCATATATCGTCTCTATTATTGGAATACTCCTGTTTATTGACTCCTTTTTAGGAAACAACCTGTTACATTTCCTTCAACTATTCATTTATCTTGACACCATTGATGCCTCTATCGGAATACGAATAGCCAGTACATTAGGTGAGCCTACATATTTCGCTAATATTGTGTTGCCGGCCGGTGTGGTGGCCATGTTTCGATTGATTGTCAAACAAGGGAATGGAATAGGCATCGGCTATCTCACCAAAAGAAAGGCACTTGTATTTATTGTCGCTTTGTTACTCACATATAGCGCGATTGCTTTTTTGGGACTGTTTCTCGGAGGAATATTGCTTCTTCTTAGGCATGGCGCAGTCAGGTATGCAATCATTATCCCGTTCATTTTGATTTTTGCACGTATTGTCATTTTCCAGGTCCCCGAGCTAGAAGAAAGGTATCAGGGTGTTCTGTCAGTTTCGACTGAAGAAAAACAAACAGGTGATTTTCATGGGTCCTCATTTATCCTCTTTAACCACGCGTATATCACATGGATGAATTTACAAGAAAACCCGCTTTTCGGAACAGGTTTGGGAACGCATCCGATTGCCACAGAGAAATATTCACTTGGGAATAAGGGTGTAGAATATCATTATCGAACTCAAAATGCTCAGGATGCGAGCTCGATGTTACTTCGTATACTTTCTGAGTTAGGCCTTTTTGGAGGAATACTCGTATTCATTTTTCTCAAAAGAAACTACATTCCCAGAGTTCCTGAAGACCCCGTCCTCTGGCTTATTTCTACTGCTATTTTTGTAACGATCGTCATGCAACTGTTGCGGCAGGGTAATTATATCCTGAATGGATTTCCTTTTTTCGTTTTGGGATTTGTCATTACACGGCACGAGTTTAACAACAGACATTTAAATAAGATCTCGAAATAGATTATTCTACTTCAAGAATAGCAGTCATCACTGTTAAAACGCCATTTACTTCTCGGGTCCAAATCGGTCGAACATGGCCATCAAACGCTGAGATATTATTGTAATCTCCGAAGAATACTTTGCCCTGAGGTAAAAATGAAGATTCTGAAACGAGACGATTCGTCCATGTAAGGGCGCCGTCATTCGAACTCGCGACGTAGACATCCGTTGTTGCATCATCGTGAGCACGACGGTCATAAAACACGATATGAATACTGCCTGATACAGGATCTACTGCCATCCAAGTGAAAAACTGCTGGCTCCCTGCTTCGTCATTATTCACTCTAATCGGGCTTGACCATGTCGTGCCATTGTCGTCGGAGTAACAAACAAATACGTCGAGGTCATTGCTTCCATTACGTGCATCCGTCCAATTGATATAAATTCTTCCATTGTAAGGGGACTCAGGACTTAAGTCCACTCCTGTCACGGGCATTCCGTTGACTCGACCGATGGCGTCAACGGTTTGGGCCCATCCCCCCACAATATCAGCCGCTGCAATGTCGTGTGCCATCCATGTCTCTCCTTGATCAAAACTTCGATCAAACCAAATTGTTTCATCTACTGCCCAAGCCACATATATTTCACCATTTGGACCTACTGAAGGAACTGCTCCTTCAGTTGTTTCATCATCATCAAGACAATCCCCCGCTTTCTCACTCACTCGAATGGGATCAGACCAGTTTTCTCCTTTGCGACCAGCAAAACTGCATAAAATGATCGTAGAGTCATTGGGTTCATGACTGTTATACTTGTCAAATTGAGTCCAGCAAGCATGGATACGCTCGCCATCTAAAGACACCACAGCCCATTCTTTGTCTTGATCTTTGGGATGATCTTGACCGATACTTCCACCTTTACTCCACCTCTTGCCTTTGCTTTTTGAATGCTGACATACAATTCTATCGAGAAGCATTTCACTTGCCCATCCCTTGCCTTCGGGGTTGCTCAAATGCAAATAATAGAAATCACCATTTGGAGATGCGACGACACAAGGGTCTCCGTAAACGCCATATGGTGATTTTAATGTATTGTGCTCCCAAGTGTAACCGCCGTCAGTAGAACGGTATACATTGTCTAAGATGCTTCCAGCAACCACAATATCAGGGTTCTTTAAACTGATCGCAATACTGGGTTCGCATGGTTGAAAGCCTTCTGTGGTTTGAGCAGGACCTATCCGTACATTCAGAGGGACCTGATCTGTCATGTCAGTTTGAGCGTGGAAAAAGCCCGCAAGAAGAAACAACATGGTACATATCGCTGACTTCAGCATTGAGACAAAAGAAAGGTAATTCATCAAAAAGCTTATTTTTGAGATACTAAAACATCGAAATCATTAATGATTATCATCAACTCGGCTTGAATCGCTTCTTGAAGTTCTAAAAGTTCTTCGTCAGAAAGTTCTTCCAATTTTGCTTCCGCTGCATGATCGTGGTGATGATGTTCTCCTTCTTCGTGATTACAAGCAGTTCCAGGAAGCTTGACTAACGTCTTACTCCATACCACATAGCGCGCGTCCAATTCGGCCAGTTTATTAAACAAACTGTCTGTGTTTTCTGTGACGGCAAATTGGCTTGCGAGTCTGACATGAAATTCTTTTGCCAATCTTCCACTGTCATCATGTATCGCAATCGCATTGACGCGTGCAACCGATGGCTCACTTGGCTGTTGTTCAGAACAAGATCCTAAAAAAAGGAAACTCAAAATAGAAATACTAAATGTGAAGGTTGTTATAATTGCTTTCATAGTTAATCGTTGTTGAATATTTTATTTATGAATCAGATTGATTGCAGGTTGTTTGGCACGAAGACACTTTTGAGAATGTGGGTGTTTTGCGAGGGACGGGATCGTGTCCAGAGGTTCCCCATGGGTGACACTTTGTAATTCTACGCAATGTTAACCCTAAACCCTTCCACGCTCCCCACACTTTCAAAGATTCTATTCCATATGCGGAACATGTGGGATGATGACGACAATTTGAACCCAGCAAAGGGCTTATAATTGTTTGATATAGTCTAATAAAAGCGATAAGGACGAAGCGCATCGTTCAAAGATAAGGCGTGTGTGTTTATCTTATAAAAGTAGCCATAGGACACGAACCAGGAAACTAAAACTTAATCTATGAATTTCTAGATTGGAAAATTCTCAATTGCCATCATTGCGGCAAGTCCAAATGTTGCGCCACCAATGACGAGTTGTTGAGATCTAGTTGTGACACCGAATGCACGACCGAGCGAGAATATGGCGAGGGTAACAGTGAGAATCAGGAGCTGACCAAGTTCTACTCCGAGATTGAACTTGAGAAGCGGGAGAACAATCCCTGCCCCTCTGTCAGCTGCGATGCGATAAAATGAAGAAAAGCCAAGCCCATGAATTAATCCAAAAAGCGCCGTAATGAGATAGATGGAATTTCGGACATAAGCGCGTGATGCTGGCTTTTTAAGAGACAAGTCAAAGGAGGTGCCACCAATTTGAAGGATAGACATGGCTAAGATTGTCACAGGAATTAGAAATTCAATCCACGACAAAGACGCGCGAACAAGATCAAGTCCAGCCAGAAACAAAGTGAGAGAATGACCTATCGTAAAAGCAGTGGCAAGCAACGCCATACGTCCTAATTTGGTGAGGTCGTATGAAGCAGCTAATGCGACGAGAAAAAGAATATGATCGAAGCCCGCCAAGTCTGTTATGTGTGTCGCTCCTAGAAAAATATCATTCATTTCGCTGAGAATTAAGGCTGTTTACGATCATATCTACAAATCGTAAATGAAAATTCATGGCGTTCATCTTCGGGATGATTATCTATGACTTGCATGGTCCATTCTTGAGGATCAAATTCAGGGAAAAAGGCATCACCTTCCGGAGAGCCGTGAACATGAGTAAGATACATTGTATCAATCACACCAGCATCTAAAGCCATGGTATAGATTTGACCACCTCCAATGATAAAACACTCCGACTCTTTCGCTGTCACGGCAATATCTAGTGCATCATCAAGTGATGATACAAGGTGGGCAGGAGAAGCATCATATTCAGAGTTATGGCTCAAAACAATGTTCGGTCGCCCAGGAAGAGGACGATATTTATGTGGAATGCTCTCATAGTTGCGTCTGCCCATAATAACATGGCGACCACGCGTAATCTCTTTGAAAAATGCCATGTCATCAGGCAAAGACCACGCCAAATCATTGTCTTGACCAATGACTCCATTGTCAGCAACAGCTGCAATGATACTAATCCGCATGTTGTTGCGATTTGTCATACTGCAATGGGGGCTTTAATGTGGGGTTGAGGGGTATAGTCTACCAAAGTGAAATCCTCATGTTTGAAATCGAACAAACTCTTGACATCTGGGTTTAAGATCATTTTCGGGAGCATCCCAGGCGTCCTGGAAAGCTGTTCGCGTGCCTGCGCTACGTGATTCGAATATAAATGGACGTCCCCGAACGTATGAACGAACTCTCCGGGTTCTAAATCACACACCTGAGCCATCATCATCGTCAAGAGCGAATAAGAAGCGATATTAAATGGGACACCTAAAAAAGTATCGGCAGAACGTTGATATAACTGGCAGTTAAGCCTCCCCTCACTCACGTGAAATTGAAACAAACAGTGACAAGGTGGGAGAGCCATATCGTCTATGAAACTTGGATTCCATGCGCTCACGACGTGTCTCCGAGAATAAGGGTTGTTTTTGAGGGAGTCAATGACCTTAACTATTTGATCTGTTGTCGAGCCATCTGGATTAGGCCAAGACCGCCATTGATAACCATATACGGGTCCCAAATCACCATTTTCATCTGCCCAATCATCCCAAATTCTCACGCCATTGTCTTTGAGGTATTTGATGTTGGTGTCCCCTTGAATAAACCAAAGGAGTTCGTGAATAATACTTCTAAGATGGAGTTTTTTGGTGGTCGTTACAGGAAACCCCTCCGATAAATCAAATCTCATTTGGTACCCAAAGCACCCTAAAGTACCTGTGCCAGTTCGATCTTCACGCTTAACACCATTTTCCAATAGATGTTCAAGCAAATTTAAGTATGCCTTCATAGGTCGAAGATAAATTATGTAGGCCTTAAGAACTCACATCGTTGAAAGCACGTGAACAACTCTTGAGGGATGAACATGTTTATTGCCAAAGTTGTGGTTGTGTTACGATGGCATATTTTTCTCTTTTTCTGTATATTATATTAATGATGAGAATATGGAGGAGAAGACCAAAATGAATAGGAATGAGATAAAAAGGCCATTCCAAACCCTCAAATAAAAATGGGTTACTTACAGCAGGCGCTACCGATACAAACATATAATTTGCGGGCGCACCACCCGTGTTTTCAACATACAGATTTAAAAAGCTATTTATGAAAACCATCACAGTAGAAATGGCCGCTGCGAATAAATAGCCTCTTATCCAGTCATAATACTTCAATCGCATCCCGTACAAGCGAATCATTACAATAGGAACTGTAAATAATGCCGTATGGACAATGATGTAATGAACAATGACCAAGGGTGCATCTCCGACAGTAAGTAAAGGCGTCAAAACAGAATAAAAGCCACCGATAATTCCCATAAAAAACGTATATACGAACAGGTTCCTTGACCTGAAAAAACAATTCAAACCTATAAGCCAGATGTTCAATGAACAAAAATGAAGCGGCAAAGATCGATGAAACGAAAAGAGATGTTCAGGGGTGAGAATGGTATAAATAGGGAGAAAGCTTGCTGTTAAAAGAAGCACTACACCAAGTCGTTTGAGATAAGGATCTCTCTTCTCTTGGGATAAATTATCGAAATATTTTACAAAGAGAAATCCGCAGACCAAAGCCCCAAGAATCATGAACCAATACCTTGCCTCAGAGGGCAGGATGCTTACATCATAATTGATCATGAGGACTGTGTTAAAATGGTTTGAGTTGGGAAAGCAAAGTCTAATTTCTCAGCATTAAATTTCTCAAGTATCTGCATGTTGATCTCGCCTGGCGTATCAGCCCAATGTCCTGTTTTGTTAATATAATAGGTGCAACTCACATTTAAACTGAAATCGCCAAAGGCGCTAAACCATACTGTAAAATCATTCTCCGTATCGGAATGATTGCCCACAATGTCTTTTAAGATCGCAACCGCCAATTGAACTTTCTCAGGAGAGGTATCATATGTAAGGCCCAACGTAATAGAAACCTTTCGAGAAGGCTCTGCCGTAATGTTTTCTACTGCTGAATTTGTAAAACTGTTGTTGGGGATCGTTACCATTCGGCCTTGAAGGGTAATCAGACGGGACGAGCGTATTCCAATCTCCTGGACCGTGCCGTCAATCCCATCTACCACAATTCTATCCCCCACTTTAAATGGCTTGTCAACAAATACCGTGATCCCTCCGAAGATATTGGCCACAAAATCCTTTGCAGCCATAGCCATCGCAAGTCCGCCTATTCCAACTCCTGCCAGCATCGCGCCGACATCAAATCCAGCGTTATTCATCGCCGTTATGATACCTAAAATCCACACGAAAGACCTGACAGTTTTTCTTAGAATAGGTCCAATCTGATTGATCATTGATGATTTTGAAAGCTTTGCAGACCTTAAAAGCAGGCTCTCAACAATAGAATCCAATACCCTAGAAACAAGCCATGTGAGATCTAGAACAAAGGCAATTTGAAATACCTTACCTATTGTCTCGCCGCTGTCTTCAAAAACAAGATGTGAGTAGGCAAGCCAAAAGCCCAACAAAACAAAGGCAAGAGAAATGGGTTCCTCTATTTGATCTGCGATCTTGTCATCAAGATCATTTACAGTAGAGGCAGTATATTTTTTTACAACTTTTGAAAAAATAGCGTAAACGATACGGGCTACAATGACGCTCCCTACAATATACGCAAGTGCTATAAGCCATGCTGTAATAGAGTTACCTAAAATAATTGAATCAAGTTTTTCCATTTTACGAAAGTCGGAAATCTATCCGATATCTTTGCGATATGTTAAGAAAAGATTTAACAAGTTTAAATACGGGCCCTACTTTTAGAATTGGCGTTCTTGGCGGAGGCCAATTGGGGCGCATGATGATTCAAACAGCCATAGACCTAGATATGCGTGTGGAAGTGATGGACCCTTCTCATGAAGCACCTTGTAGAAGCTTAACCCACCGATTCATACAGGGTGATCTAAACGATTCAGATGCTGTGTATGACTTCGGAAAGGATCTTGATGTCATTACCATCGAAATTGAACATGTGAGCGTTGAGGGATTGCGTCGACTAGAAGCATCTGGAGTGAATGTGATTCCTAAACCTAACCATATAGCGCTTATTCAAGACAAAGGATTGCAAAAACAGTTTTTCGCCAAACACAAGATTCCTACTGCTGACTTTACGCTCATTGATGAGGGTGGTTGTCTCACGGGAATGGGATTCCCTGTCGTACAGAAGTTAAGAGTTGGAGGGTACGATGGCAAAGGGGTACAAATATTGAAAAGCGAATCAGACATCGATCAAAAAGGATTTTCGGAAGCCAGTATTCTTGAGCAAGCCGTCGATATCGACAAAGAGCTTGGTGTAATCGTCGCCAGAAATTCAGCTGGGGCTACAGCTATTTATCCCATTGTTGAATCAATATTCGATCCAAACGCAAACCTTGTTTCCTCATTATTTGCGCCCGCACAAATTGACGATTCCCTCACACAGAAGGCAAAAGACCTCGCACTCAATGTCGTTGAAGCCATGGACTTTGTCGGATTAATGGCGGTTGAGCTATTCTTGAGTAAAACCGGCGATCTTTTTGTGAACGAAATTGCGCCACGTACACACAACAGTGGTCATCACACCATTGAATCAAATCAGACGTCGCAATTTGCGCAACATCTCAGAGTTGTTGCAGATCTTCCTCTAGGTAATGTCACAAAATTACACGAGGCCGCAGGAATGATCAATCTTTTGGGAGCAGCTGACGCTTCTGGGGCACCGGTTTATGAAAGACTCCAAGAGGCCCTTGACATGTCCGGTGTTCATCCACATCTTTACGGAAAATCACAAGTCAAACCCTTTCGTAAAATGGGCCACGTCACTGTGACTGGAAGTAATCATGAAGAGGTCCATAATAAGGTGTTAAAACTTCTTGAGATTCTCAGCGTAACTGGAACGCAAGAAGGGTAACTTTCCAGAAAATACGCAAGGCATGAATCACAATGGATTACCGAAGATAGCAGTTCTAGCAGGAGGTTATTCAGGAGAAGCGGCAATCTCAATCAAGAGTGCTTCTAACATCGTCCGCAATATTGACCCCTCAAAGTACACACCGTATACAGTCAGAATAGAAAGGGACCTATGGTGGGTAGAATTAGATGGGAATACCAGAGCTGACATTGATCAAAAATCCTTTACTTGGATAGATTCAGAAGGCATTCAAAACGCATTTGATGCCGTTTTTATTATGGTTCATGGAACCCCCGGTGAAGATGGAATACTCCAAAAATATTTTGAATCCCTTGGAATCCCCTTCAGTACTGGGACCTCGGATGCTGTCCGCTTGACGTTCAATAAATTCAAAGCAAACAACATTCTTAGAGCAGAAGGTATGTTTGTCGCTGATTCAATTGAAATTAAACGAGAAGAAGTGCTGTCCGAATCGCGTATGAATGACATCGCGCAGATTGTCAAGATCCCCTGTTTTGTCAAACCAAACAAAGGGGGATCAAGCCTTGGCGTCACTCGTGTAGAACACACAATGAATCTTAGAGCAGCCATTGAATGCGCATTTGACACAGAATGTCCATCTGTCTTGATAGAATCTCTTCTAGATGGACCTGAATTCTCCGTAGGGGTTGTTCCTGATAAAAACGGAGCGCCCATTGTTTTGCCAGTCACAGAGATAAAGAGCGAGAACACCTTTTTTGACTACGCAGCCAAGTATGAAGGCAAAAGTCAAGAAATTACACCTGCGGAAATTTCATCAGCATCAAAAGCGCGCATACAAGAAACTGTCATGAAAGCCACTGCGATTTTAAAGTGCAAATGGATGGTACGCGTTGATATCATTCTTGTAAATGGAGAAAACCCTGCAGTGATCGAAATCAATTCGGTGCCTGGATTCACAGATGAGAGCATTCTTCCGCAACAATTAAGCTGTGCGGGAATTGAAATACCCGAGGTGATTTCTAGAATTCTAAAGGGAATTTTAGCGTAACACTCAAAAGAATTTATTACAACAACAAAGGGCCACCTCGTTAGGTGGCCCTTCTTGCTATTGAATGAAAACAAGTAAACTGTTAAAACTTAATTGCTTCTGGTAAAATATACGTATCCTTCTCAACAAAGGTTGCATTTGGTTAGAATAAAATGCACATTAGAGTGTTAAGTCTCTTAAATTCAATCTTTTACTCGGGAAGGATTTTCTTTAACAAATGCCTTCCAGCCACTCACTCCTCGTTTCATTTCAGGAGAAGACAATTGATAATGATGACAAAGCGCCACGGCGATTCCATCAGTGGCGTCAAGATTGTTCGGCATCGAACTTTGTGGAATCTTGAAAATCCGCTGAACCATTGCGCTTACCTGTTCTTTAGAAGCCGAACCAGAACCGGTGACAGATTTTTTAATTTTTCTTGGCGCATACTCTGCAATATGTAGGTCTCTGCTTAGAGCGGCTGCAAAAGCGACACCCTGGGCTCTTCCTAACTTCAACATAGATTGTACATTCTTGCCGAAGAAAGGCGCTTCTACAGCCATTTCATCTGGTGCATGTGTTTCAATTAATTGTACACACCTGTCAAATATCTTTTTGAGTTTTAAGGCGTGATCTGGATACTTTGAGAGGTGAAGTGCTCCCATTTCAATCATCTCTAGTTCAGATTTCCCGGTCACTCTGATGATGCCATACCCCATAATCGTGGTCCCTGGATCTATCCCGAGTATAATTCTTTCTGACTTTTTCATTATTTAGACCAAATTACAACACACCTTCATCGTATTCTCGCATAATGATATGCATAGTCATAATATCAATCTTGATAACTCACGCGACAATCGTTGGGCACTGGCTGTATCATTTTATTCGGTTAAGTAACAAAGAGGCAAATCATGTAAGTGCAATAGGGAGGGCTGACGAAATAGAACCGCTCACAGTCGTTGTCGCTTGTAAAAATGAAGCGCATCGACTGGAAGGTTTTATAAAAGGATTGGCGTGCCAGACAGTATCCGCAACAGAAATTATTGTCGTCGATGACAACAGTACCGATTCGACAATACATGTCGCGCAGCAATTGGCACAACAGGGCCAAGTCAATATCTCTGTTATTTTAAATAAAGGACGCGGAAAAAAAGACGCCATTAGAACGGGCATTCAACATGCACAAACAAAATGGGTGATTACCACTGATGCAGATGTTCTGTGCCATGAAAAATGGTTAGAATCTATGGGCCGTTCTATCGCATGGCATACAGATGAAAATATTGGTGCCATTGCCGGGCCAGTTCGAATCATGAATGGTGGAATCGAAAGTATAGACTTCGCAGCAATGATGGGATGGGCGGCGTCTACTTCATTAAAAGGAAAAACAGCAATGGCGAGTGCAGCAAATTTGGCTTTTCGTGTTGATTTATATCCCCGCAAGGAACAAATGCATCCTGAAATCGCATCCGGTGACGATGTTTTTGCCGTTCACGCACTCATTGAAAATGGAAACAAGGTGTATTGGTCACACGAGTTCAACAGTTGCGTAGAAACACATCAGGCAGAAGGTTTGGTTCACTGGCTAAGGCAACGGTTCCGTTGGGGGTCCAAAGCGAAATATTACAATCACAACGTTGCCTTAAGAACATCAATGTGGGTCGCATTTGTTGCCGCAACTCAAATATTAATCCTCCTGTTGTTTGTGACGCGATTTGCGTCATTGACAGATTTTATGATGCTTTGGTGTGGCCGTGCATTGATCGATGTTGTATTCACAAAAAACGTCACCACATGGTATAAAATAAGGACCTATGCGATTGATTGGCTCACTTTATCGATCATATACCCCTTTCAAGTTCCTGCAGTGTTCATATTTGGTATGATTAATAAGTCCAAATGGAAATGAATTTAACGAACTTCGAATCGTGAAAATTTGGGAAAAAATGACATCGAATAAACTTGCTACAATAGGCGGGTTATGGATTGCATTGTGGGTCGTTGTAGCCGTTGCGGGTCCGCTTTTCAGACCTGATCCCACACCGAATGCAAACGCGCAACATTTGGAATACAGTCTGCTTCAACCTGGAACAGAGGTTCAGATTGATGGCACAGCATTTACGTACCATCTTGGAAGTGACCGATATGGCAGGGATTTTTTAAGTCGCCTGATGGCTGGAAGTGCAATTTCACTTTCTGTCGCCGGCATTGCAGTGGCAATTAGTTTAATCATCGGTTTGTTTCTCGGGGCATGGGCTGGGTTTAAAGGGGGGCGTGTTGATGCTGTGGTAAGCTGGTTTTTACAGGTTGTGTGGACTGTTCCCACGTTGCTGATGGTTCTTGCAATCACACTGGCATTCGGCAAGGGTTTTTGGCAGGTTTTTGTGGCCATTGGACTTACAATGTGGGTTGAAGTTGCAAGAATAGTGCGGGGGCAATTTATGTCTTTAAGGGAATTGGAATATGTTCAAGCAGCTCAGGCACTTGGTCTCTCAGACTTCAGGATTATGTTCAGACACATGCTGCCTAATGCATTGGGGCCGATTGTCGTTGTGGCAGCAGCAAACTTCGCCGCAGCGATATTAATCGAAGCGGGATTAAGCTTTTTAGGTGTTGGAGCTCGGATTCCCGTGCCATCATGGGGTAATATTGTCAAAGAGCATTATCATCTCCTGACGACAGATTTAGCTTGGCTCGCAGTTTTTCCAGGCGCATTAATTGCTAGTTTAGTACTTGCCTTTACTTGGGTAGGGGATGGTTTTAGAAATGCTTTTGATTTAAATAGTTGAGTTCAGCAATGAATATGAATATATTTCAATAATATGGAGTCAAGCAAAGTCACATTCGTCGCAGGGCATAAGGGAATGGTGGGGTCCGCCATTGTAAGGGCTTTGAAAGAGAGCGGAGCATCAAATATTGTGACAAGAACATCCAAAGAACTCGATCTTAGAAATAGAACAGAGGTGGATCAGTTTTTTGAACAGGAAAAACCTGAAGTCGTGTACTTGGCTGCGGCAAAAGTGGGTGGAATACATGCGAATGCAACATATCCAGCAGATTTTTTGGTAGACAACATTCTTATCACAACAAACGTCATTGACGCATCATATAAACACGGCGTGGAGAAACTTCTTTTTCTAGGCAGTTCATGTATCTATCCACGTTTGGCCTCACAACCTATATCAGAAGAAGCACTCCTTACAGGGCCTTTGGAGCCCACTAATGAAGCTTACGCACTTGCAAAAATCGCAGGCCTCAAAATGTGTGATGCCTTTAGAAAACAGCATGGGTGTAATTTTATTTCAGCAATGCCTACAAATTTGTATGGCCCTGGCGATAATTATCATCCAGACAACAGCCATGTTCTACCCGCACTTATCAGGCGTTTCCACGAAGCGGTAAGGGATGGGAAAAAGGAAGTTATTTGTTGGGGGTCGGGATCTCCAAAGAGAGAGTTTTTACACGTAGATGACCTTGCAAAAGGGCTTTTACATCTCATGGACCACCATCATACAGAAGGTTGGATAAACATCGGAACCGGAGAAGACCTCACCATTAAAGAACTCGCTTTGACGATCGCACAGGTTGTTGGATATCGAGGTGATGTCATTTGGGACACCTCAAAACCCGACGGAACACCACGAAAACTGCTGAATGTAGATCGCATCAATGAGATGGGATGGAAAGCTACGATCACATTAAGACAAGGAATTGAATCTGTATATGCAGACTATCTTTCTCATGAAAAATAATTTGAATGGCTACGCTGAACGACACAACATCATTCAGAGTTTTATTTTTGTACTTGTTCTTTCCCCATCCCTGTCAGCTCAAAACACGACATCATATTCAATCAAGTCACATGCCATCACCCTTGAATCGGAAAGAGCGTTAGTTGTTGTTGATCCGTCAATCAGTTTTTTATATCTGGTAGGGCAAAATTTTCAAGGTTTGAACAACATTCGTGGCGCCAAATTCAACGCCACAATTGACGGCCACTTTAAAGCGGGAGGCGAGCTTTTAGAGCGACAGTCTATATTAAGTCCATTTTTGGCAGATTTCTCAAGACAATCTAACAGATTGCCCGGTTGGGGTCGTTTCAAGACGATTTCTTCTTTGACAGAGACTGATGAACCCCTCAAAGTAGATGTCGCAAGAGCAACAGGTTTTATTGAGTGGTCAGAAAAAATGGGCAAAGACGAAGCCAAAGGATTTCACGCTCGGCTGTCAAATGAAGCACAAAGTTTTGGGTGGGCACACGCCCCAATTTTGTTAAATAAAGATGACGTCCCCTACCCTACTGCAAAAATAGGGTGGCAAAATTCAAAACTACATGTTGACTTACGCGCCTTTCAATGGATAGGAGATGTGCGAGGACCTATGGGAAGTACGACAGAACCTCTGTTTAACAGAATGCACGGCATGGTGAGTACTGGGAAATACACAGCTGACGCATGGGGAATAGCTATGTTATACGGAAGGGCAAAAGAAGTGGCTCAAGACACAAGTTCCAGCAGCCATATACAAGCCATCTCTCTATCAGGTTTCACGTTGTTTCATGACTTTAGAATCACCTGGGAAATGGCCAAATCCTCTGCGTCTGAAAAAGGTCTTTCATGGCAGTTGGGGGGAGAGTACACTCGGAAAAAGCTGAAAATCGGCATTCACCACTTCGTCACTCAAGCAGGTTTATATGGCGAAGATGGTGGCACAGAATGGTCTCATGCAGGAATCCCATTAGGCATAATGACAGGAGGCCAAAGCAAATCCTCCGTGATTTGCGCCGAGTATAGAAATAAAGATTTACCGAAGTGGCTTCTTTTTTCTGAGTGTGGTGCACTCAAAAGCGCACAATACGATTACGACCTGAAGTGGATCAAAGCAAATATAAGTCGGGTGATTCTCGAAGACTGGGATTTGTGTGGCACGCTTTCTTTTGAGCATCTTTTTCCAGTCGATCAATTGTCTGAGGGGCCTTCAGGATGGATGATGTCCTTTGGAATCACTCACGGAATATTAATCCATAACCCCTAACTTACACCCACTATCTTCACAGATGTCACTTGTCATTGTCAGCATATTAACCTCATTTATCACTGTTGTATTTGGTATGCCACCACTTATTAAAGTGGCGCGTTTAAAACAACTTGTGGATAAACCGGGAAGTGACAGAAAGCTTCACGAAAGATCAACACCCAACGTGGGAGGTGTGATTATTTTCGCTGCAACAATCTTCACTGCACTTGCTTGGCTTACCATTTCAGATATTCCCTTGCAAACATTCAAGCCTTGGATTGTGGTTCTATCAACAGCGGTCCCTATATTCTTCATGGGACTCAAAGATGATGTCATCGGCATCGATCCCCTGAAAAAACTCATGATTCATATTCTTATTGGAGGCATGATTATTGTTCTTGCAGATATCAGAATAGAAGGATTTTATGGCCTTTTCGGGGTAGACACCATCCCTATTTATGTGAGTTATCTTTTCTCGCTCTTCGTGTATGTTGTGATTGTCAATGCAATCAATCTTATAGATGGTGTGGATGGCTTAGCAGGTGGATGGGGTGTTATAGCCATGGCTGCATTTACATTTTGGTTTCACAGTACAAATCAACCAGGATCGGCCATTGTTTCTGCCTCTCTGGGAGGAGCGCTCTTGGGGTTTCTGATTTTTAATTTCCATCCCGCGCGAATTTTTATGGGAGACAGTGGGTCTCTAATTGTAGGATTAATCACATTCGTTCTGGCAGTCAAAGTCATTGGGACACCATTGGAAATAACACCCGAGGTGTTTCAAGGCGTATCAAAGCCAGTATTGGCAATGGGTATCCTTGCTTACCCCTTGGTCGATACCATTCGGGTTTTCTTCCTTCGTGTATTTCGAGGCGTATCTCCGTTTTCAGCCGACAAACTTCATATTCATCACATACTCATTGGAAAAGGTTTTGGACATCGAAAGACATCCATCCTGATTTGGATGGGGTCTATTTTCTTCTCATTTATTTCATTCTTAAATATCAATGCCTTTGTTACGTGGTTTGATCCTACCACACATTTCTTGGCCTATATGGGAGGTGCTATTTTAATAGGGGCCTTACCTATGCTGCTGCCTAAATTAAAAACGAAATGACATTTTTAAGGACTGAATGTTGTGGGTTGTTCATCTTGGGATTACTCGTAATAAATTCTAATTCAGCCCAATCCTCACGTACTCCTACTTGGTTCACTCCGTTAGACAGTGAAGCCATTCGCGCTTGGAATATTGCAGACTCCCTCGACGCTATGGTGCCGTGTATTCAACCGCTTTCAGATTGGGCGGGAGATGTTCACGGAAGTGGAAAAAGTGGTGTAAGCATGAGGGAATATGGAGGTTTTTCCGGTGTGAATGTAGATGGGGAATATAAATTTATTCAGGGTGACAACGCTGGTAACGCTTCAATTATCGGGCTTAGGACATCTGGTGATTTACATGATGTATTTCATTACGAAATCTCTGCAGAAAGATGGAAACTTCCTGTCCCTGAGCATCTTTATGACTCAGGCGTGAAGTGGGGTCGATTTGATGGAGTAGGTATTGTCACTGGTGCTAACCCAGGGGTAGGTTCCGTTAGAGCACTTCAAGTTGATCGGCTAAACTTCCGGACCTCGGTCAAGTTGTCGCCATCAATTGAGTTTGCGATTGGCCATGGTCCACACCATTGGGGGCCAGGAATCAGATCCCTGTATTTCGACAGATCTATGGCTCCATCATCATATATGCGGCTCTTTATCGATGCAGGACCTGTGAATTATACACATATCCTGCTTCGAACACTTCACCCTATGGCGCTCATTGATTCGAATGAAATAGGTTGGGTGGCGGCCCATATGGTGGATGTCGGATTGGGTGGTGGGTTTTCTGGGGCGCTCTTCGGTGCTGTGAAGTGGCAAAGCAATGATGAGGGCGTCAATCACCGCATCGAGCCTTCGTACCTTATACCAGTTGTTGCTTTTCGACCCTCAGAATATGCCCTTGGGTCCTCCGACAACGCACTTATAGGCGCACAGTTGATTTGGCGGGGATATGGGAAGAGAAGTCCAAATCAAAAAACAGCATATGGTCAGATTCTTTTTGATGAACTTCTGACGTCCAAGCTTTTTGAAGGAACGGGATGGTGGGGAAACAAATGGGGGGTGTTGGCAGGTGGAAGTCTCAACGCTAAAAATGGCAAATGGGGATGTCTCATTGAAGGTTCAGTTGTCAGGCCCTTTACCTATTCTCACGCGTCTGAAATTGCAGCTTGGACAAACGCTCGAAAACCTTTGGCACACCCCTTGGGGTCAAATTTTGCAAACATTATTCTCCGAATCAAATGGGTGGTTCAAGAAGAATATACTGTGAGACTCGCAATAGAAAGGGTGTCTCGAGGACTCGATCCCTCAACAGGATACGCTTCAGGCTCTGACATCTTTCGGAGTTATTTAGATCGAGAAAGTGATGATGATCATTTTTTTCTGCAAGGTGTGGGGTCCGAGTTTCAAAGGATATCGATTGACATCGCTCGCGCCATAGGAGAGAAATTTGATGTGGCTGGAATTGAAGTGTTTGCTAGGGGTTCTATGAGAGTGGAGTCGCACACCGTTGATGGAACAGGGGAAGGCGCGAGTATTGATCCATGGAATGCGTTTAGGGTACAATTTGGCATCAGAAATACGCGTGTATTAGAAGGGCGAGACTGGTAATCCTGATGTACTTTTGTCACTGATTATTTGCCCCAAATGACGAAAGAAAATACCCCTTCACTTCTAAAAGATATAGGTACGCTTTTTAAAGTTCGCCTGGGATCTTTTGTCGTGCTTTCTTCCGTCTTGGGATGGTTTATGGGCGTTGATAATATTGATCTCGGAAATTTATTATTGCTCATTGGTGGCGGGTATTTATTAACCGGGGCGTCGAATGGTTTTAATCAAATTATAGAGCGCAACCACGACGCTATCATGGCCCGGACACAAAACCGTCCATTGCCCACAGGCAGAATGACGATCAATCAAGCACTGGTGCTGAGTATCGGCGCAGGAATAACTGGCATCTACTTCCTCTATCTGTTGAACAGCAGCGCTGCCATTTTGGGATTCATCTCATTCGTGCTGTATGCATTTGTATATACCCCACTTAAATCCCGATCTTCTCTTTGTGTTTTTGTGGGGGCACTTCCCGGAGCCTTCCCACCAATGATTGGTTATGTCGCTGCAACTGGAGCATTTGGTGTCGAACCGGGCACTTTGTTCGCCGTACAATTTATGTGGCAATTTCCACATTTTTGGGCGATTGCATGGCTTGCTCACGAAGATTATTCAAAAGTGGGATATAAAATGTTGCCGTTCAACTCCGGACTTACAGAACGTTCTGCTTCATTGATCTTACTCTACACACTATTTTGTATTCCAACGAGTCTCCTTCCTTGGGCATTGCCAAACAGCAGTCCAATGGTTGGAAATGTTGCATTGGTTGTTGCAATCGTGGCTGGTTTGGGATTCTCATGGTTTGCCTGGAGGTTATCAATTACACTTGACAGATCAGATGCACGTAAATTAATGTTTGCTAGTTTTATATATCTCCCTCTGGTACAAATCATATACGTACTGGATAAAACACCGATTTAGTTAAATCAATATTTTCATGGAAAACAATCCAACAACAGCCTACGACCCTTCTACCGACAAAAAGGTCACAGATAGTTCTAAGATTATGATTATGGCTTTCATTATTTTCTCTGTGACAATGATGTTTGGCGGTTTAGTAAGTGCGTATCTCGTAAGCAGCATCGGTCAGTACTGGGTGCATCTCACTCCCCCTCCAACTTTGTGGGTGAGCAACGCCCTTATTGTGGCTTCTTCCGTTTCGCTCTTTGCTTCATTAAAGGCGATGAAAGGGGGGAATGTAAAGCTATCCCAAATGCTTTTGATCGTGACGCTAACCCTGGGGATTGGTTTTACTGTGACTCAATATTCTGGATGGAAGTCTTTGGCCCAAATCGGCAGTGGCTTTGGGACCGAAACGAATGAAGATGGGCTCGCGGCTTATTCTTGGAATAGAATCAACGAATTAATTGAAAGCGAAGCCGTGTATGGCGAAGATTACGATGTCCGAATTAACGGTACGCCCATTCTTTTCAACGCAGAAACAGGAGCGTTTTATGCGCCAAACGACCCTTTAATGGTTCGTCCGATCACTTCCGATGTGATACATCGCACGAATTCAAGTGCATCTTACATATGGGCCTTAATCATGATTCACATCTTTCATTTGGTATTGGGAATCGCGTATATATGTGTTAACTTATTTCGTGTTTCAAAGGGGGGAATTAACCCTGAGGACACTGTACGTCTTAAGGTTTTAAGTATCTTCTGGCATTTTTTAGGTGGACTTTGGTTGGTGTTATTTGTCCTTCTCTTTATCAAATAATTTATTCGCAAAACAGCATCAGTTTAAGATAGAATCATTCTTGATAAGCCGCTGAGATACTCTAATTAAAAAAAGAGCACTCTTTCAGGAATGATTTATTAAATTTACAGAACAATTTCGCAATCCACTTGCAGCATGTCAGGACATTCAAACGATAACGTTTCTTCAGAAGAATTATGGGGAGGAGGAAGGTCACCTTATAGCATCTCATATGGCAAGATGTATATGTGGTTCTTCTTAGTATCCGATGCATTAACATTTAGCGGATTATTGACGGCATATGGATTTTCTAGAGCTGCGAGTGAGGATGCTTGGCCTATTGGAGAGCAAGTTTTCAGAGCGTTACCAGGTTTAGAAGGTCAGTATCCACTCGTCTATGTGGCTTTAATGACATTTATTCTGATCGTCTCTTCTGTGACCATGGTACTGGCTGTAGAAGCGGGTCACAGAAATGACAAACGAGGTGTGATACGTTGGATGTTGGCGACCATTATTGGTGGTGTATTTTTCCTTGGGTCTCAAGCTTGGGAGTGGTCTCACTTTATCCATGGAGGCGGAGGATCTTTCCTTTTGGCCACTGAAGTAACAATCACGGCCGACAATGGCAATGAATATATACTTCCAGTGGGAGAACCGATATTTATGGACCATCACTTTGGAGAGATTGCAGAAGCATATAGCAATGGCGATGAATCAGTGAATCTTCATGAACATCATGGTCACGTTACTTTAACGCATTATGGAGAACACACACACGAAGTCGAGCTCCACCAGCTAACAATACACAAGTATATTGAAGATGAACAGGTCATCACTGGAGACGATATCTATTCGCTATGGGAGGCTCGATCAGAATCATTCACATTTGGAGCGAATATGCATGAAAACGAATATGCAACACAACAGAGTTATGCAAACTTCTTTTTCTTTATAACAGGATTTCACGGATTCCACGTATTTTCAGGTGTAGTGATTAATTTCATTATTTTCATTATGGCATATCGTGGCGTTTTTGAAAGACGCAAGCATTATGAAATGGTGGAGAAAGTTGGTTTATACTGGCACTTTATCGACCTTGTGTGGGTATTCGTTTTCACTTTTTACTACCTCATCTGATAGACCTCAAATATGGAACGCGACGATCTTATTGTAAATGACAGTTACCCTTTAAACGCTCACCACAGTGAAGAAGAAGGGGTTAAAATTCGCAAGAATATTATATTTGTCACGGTTCTGTTGACGGTAATCACAGCAGTTGAGGTGGCTATGGGTGTCATATTTAAACGTGCTGAAACATTTTCTTGGCAAATGATTAAGTGGACTTTTGTGGCCTTAACTCTTGTCAAAGCTGGCTATATTGTCATGTCTTTTATGCACCTTGGAGAAGAGAAAAGCGTGATGAAAAAGACAATTTTAATTCCCTACATCATCTTTATCGTTTATCTTGTATTAATAGCCCTTACTGAAGGTTTTGGACATTTATACAATCTCACAAATTTTCACTAAGGCATACCCGACAAATTCTGATTGCCATGCATAAGAAGCGGATTGCATTAATCTTTCTATTATTGGCACTCCCTATTACGGGGATTGTGGTTCTTGGGATCATGGGGAACCACAAATTCAATACACTCCCTTATTTCATGGAGAGTGGGCCAATTGATTCTCTTGTTCCTGGAGTTTATCGCGTGGGAGACTTTCAACTAACAAATCAGGATTCCGAATACTTTGGCTCTGAAGAACTGAAAGGCCAGGTTTGGATTGCGGCTTTTTTTGGGACCGATGCGCCTCACGTGGGGGCAATGACCAGGCAGCTTCTTTGGCCTAATTTCAGGTACAGAGATAACGAAGGTATCTCAATCGTGTGTTTCACCTTAAGTCCGGAACACGACACCCCGGAAGTCTTGTCAAAATATGTCGCGTTAAATACGCGCTACAATGGTGTTGACGGAAAATGGCAATTCTTAACTGGAGAAAAGACCGAAATTGACAGAATCATTCGTGAGGAGTTCAGGATTACCCGTGACGCCGAAGAACCAGGCAACGTTGCCACGCTTTGGCTTGTGGATGCAAACGGATATCTACGGGGGGTTTATCATGCTGCATCTGAAGATGCCTTGAGGGATGCAACTGAAGATATTGCACTTTTGAAGAAGGAAATGGATTTGGCAGAATATGCCCGCCTGAAAAAGCAAGAAGCTTACGACAAAAATCCACCTTCACCACTTCCCATTTTGGGACCAGAAGGACACACCGTTCCCATGTTTGAATTTACTGGATTAGACAATCAAAAAGTCAGCCACCGAGATGTAAAGGGTACAATTAGAATCGTCGATTACTTTTTCACCTCATGCCCCACGATTTGTCCATTGTTGAGTGCGCAACTGGCAAGAACCCAAGCAATCTTAAGAAAAAACGGTGTAAGGACGGAGGAAGTAATGATTTTGAGTCACTCTGTGGATCCAGAAAGAGATACACCAGAACGTCTCGCTGGATACGCAGAAAGAATGGGGGCAGACACCTCACAGTGGAAATTCCTCACCGGAGATAAGGAAGATTTATATGATCAGGCACAAGATGGGTATTTCCTTACCGCGATACCAAGTGATACCGCAGCAGGCGGCTTTTTCCATTCTGACACCTTTGTGCTTATAGATAAACTTGATAGGATAAGAGGATATTACGATGGCACTTCTACAGATGAAGTCGATGAAATGATCAGTCATGTATACCAATTAATTTCAGAAAAATGAAACTTTCAGATGCTAACCTAAAAGTGATTGTTTGGTCTGTGACTATTATCATACCCGTTGTGGTGACGCTGCTTGCGTATCTACCTCCGCTTGACATATCTCCGGAAACAGCAGAAAAGCTCTACATACTTCCTAAAATGAACGCAATCTTGAATGGAACAGCATTCTTTGCTTTGTTGGGCGCTTGGATCGCGATTAGGGCAGGAAATATAAAGCTTCACAGAGCGCTCACATCGACAGCTGTTGGGTTGAGTGTACTGTTTTTATTGAGTTACATCGTTTTTCATTTTACAACTGCCCCTACCCGATTCCCAGGAGAATCGTCAATGAAGATAATTTACTTGTTCATCTTGTTGACACATATTGTGCTCTCGGCCGCTATTGTACCATTGGTGTTGTTCACCTATGCACGAGGTTGGGCAATGGAAGTGGAGAAGCATAAAAAACTCGCGCATTTTACCTGGCCAATTTGGTTGTACGTTACAGCCACCGGCGTAATTGTTTATTTAATGATAAGCCCATATTACCCCGCATAATGAATCTACTTAAACACATCTTCCTTCTTGCATTTGTCACTTTATTCGTGTCAATGTCATCGTGGGGACAATGTGTCATGTGTAAGGCGCTTGGAGAACAAAGTGCAAATCAAGGGATGATTGGAACGGGTCTCAATGAGGGGATTATCTTCATCATGATTATTCCGTATTTACTCATTGGAATAGGACTTGTGCTCGTCTGGAAAAGAATTAACAAAGAGGAGGGATAGCATTCATGTTTGTATGAACGTGTATTCGTTAAATTTGTATGAATAATTCCATCCCTTCTCAAATGACTAGATTCATCTCGACGGCTATCATTACATTAAGTGTAGTGTTCTCCGGATCTTTATTTTCACAGGACTCAGCATGGTCTCTTCAAAAGTGTATCAACCACGCTTTTGAGCACAATCTTCAGATTAAACAGAGTGCATTGAACAATGATCGTTCTGAAATAGGTTTAATCAGTGCAAGAGGCGCTTTCCTGCCTTCGCTTAACGCTTCAGGGTCTCATGGATATAATATCGGAAGGACCATTGACCCTTTTACAAACGAATTTGCAACAGATGCGATTCAATCAAATAGTTTTGGACTGAATTCGGGAATTACTTTATACAATGGATTCAAAAACCATTTGAATTTAAAGCGCGCTGAGCTAGGCGTCGATATTGCGATGGTCAACCTGGAACAAACAAAAAACGATCTAGCGTTAACAATCTCCGCGGCATATCTCAATGTACTTTTTCAAGAAGAATTCGTCACCCTGGCAACGCTCAATTTAGAGATCACAAAAAGACAGGCCAATCGTGTTGCGAAACTTGTCGAAGCTGGTGCGGCACCACAGTCTGATTTACTTGATGTCCAGGCCCAAGAAGCGTCAGATTATGCTTCCCTCATCTCTAGTGAAAACGCGCAAAATCTTGCCAAACTAAATATTATTCAGCTCCTTCAATTAACCGGCTTACAAGCCGAAAGCTTTGAAATCGTCAAGCCTACAGATCAGGATTTAGAATTTTCGGTACTCCCCCCCTCTTCTGAACTGGCAATTAATCACGCTCTGAACACCTTCCCCGAAATTCGTGCCGCAGCGCTTACTGTTGATGATTCGTATCTCAATCTTGACATCGCAAAAACAAGCTTACAGCCTCGACTATTTGCATCTTATAACTTTGGATCTGGATATTCTGGGAATAGACAAGAACCCGTAGGAGACCCAACCTATGATATGCTTGAACTTGGAACGGATGAGGATGGCCAAACTGTTTATTACGCTGGTGTAACCGAAAGCTTAGATGTTGTAATCCCTTTAGCTCCTAGCTATTCAGAGTTCCAAGCTATCCCATTCGCAGATCAGTTAAGTGACAATATCAACCAGAGCGTCTTTTTCTCTTTAAGCATTCCCATTTTTAATGGATTCGCCACCAGAAATGCTATAAAACAAGCAGAGGTAGGCATTCTTCAATCGAAGTATGCTGAAGAAGCGACTGTACAAATTCTCACACAAAGCATTGAAAGTGCTTGGGCCGATGCTGTTGCTGCGCAGAAAAATCTGCTCGCACAAGAAGCGGCATTGGCTTCTGCCGAACTCGCCTTTACAAATACCGAATTAAGGTTTGAAGCTGGTGCGATCTCTGCACTTGAGTATGCAGACTCTAGGGCGCGATTAGATAATGCGCGAACAAATAGCTTACGTACGAGATACGACCTTGTCTTTAAATCTAAGATCTTAGATTTCTATCAAGGAAAGGCAATTACACTACGTTAAACTTTAGCTATGAAAAAGAAAACGATATTTCTTATCCTTGGGGTCGCTGTTGTGCTTCTTGTCATTTTAGCTTCTTTGTTTGGCGGGAAAAGAGAGCTTCCAGAAACCACCACCACAACTGCAGCCATGAGGTCCATCACGGAAAGAGTGAGTGCGTCTGGAAAGATTCAGCCTGTGCTGGAAGTGAATATTTCGGCTGAGGTCAGTGGACAGTTAATTGACCTTCCAGTGGTCGAAGGAGATCGCGTGAATGAGGGTGACCTGTTGGCCCAAATCAACCCAGATGTATACATCGCGGCAAGAAACAGAGCTCAAGCTGCCGTCAATACCACACTGTCAAATTTGTCATCCGCAAAAGCGATGCTTGCAACGAGCGAAGCAAATCTGTTTGTTGCAGAAAAATCTTGGGATCGCACTCAGAAGCTTTTTTCAAATGGGGTGATCTCTCAGGCTGATTATGACCAATCAGAAGCCGCAATTCACAATGCAAAAGCAACACTCACAAGTTCAGAGGAAAGCGTAAAAAGCGCAAATTATTCTATTTTAAGTGCAAAAGCATCTCTACAAGAAACACTAGACAACTTATCTAGAACAACACTTCGTGCACCCCAATCTGGCATTGTCACTGCATTGGTCAAAGAAGTGGGCGAAAGTGTTCAAGGAAACGGTTTTGTTGCAGGAGAAGTTGTCATGAAGATTAGCAATTTAAGTGAAATGGAGGTTGACATTGAAGTGAACGAAAGTGACATCGTAAGAGTTTCCATGGGTAACAAGTCTGAAATTGAGGTCGATGCCTATCTGTCTGAAACATTTCTAGGGCAAGTCACTGAAATTGGCAACACCGCTTTAAATGCAGGGTCAAATGGATTCAATTTGGATCAAGTCACTAATTTTTCTGTAAAAGTAGGGATTGACCCAGAAAGCTATCAACACCTTGCTTCAGACTCCACATCATCTCAATCACCTTTCCGTCCAGGGATGAGTGCTACTGTAGATCTTCTTACAAAAAGTGTCACTAACATTGTCTCTGTTCCCATTCAATGCGTGACGACACGCAAATCAGAGGAAGACGATAAAGCAGAACTTGGTGTCTTTATTTTCGACAATGAAACAGTCACCTGGACTCAAGTAGAAACAGGGATTCAGGACAACCGTTACATAGAAATCATTTCAGGAATAGAAAATGGGGCCACTCTGGTAAGTGGTCCATATGACATGGTGTCTCGGAAACTAGAAGATGGAGACAAAGTCTTCGGACAAGCTGAGGAAAACAATGAGGGTGAAGGAACCAAGACAATAGATGAGGATTAAATAATTGCAACCCATAGATGTCTGTATTACTTCACTTAGAAACAACTACACGCCAATGTTCCGTTGCGCTTTCCAATCACAGGACACTTCTTGCCAGTCGAACAATTCGCAATGAAGGGTACAGTCATGCCGAGATGTTGCTCCCTTTTATTGATGAGATTTTTAAAGAAAGCGGCACCCCTCGAGTCGAGTTAAAAGCCGTAAGTGTCTCAGGTGGTCCAGGGTCATACACAGGGCTTAGAATAGGCGTCGCAACTGCCAAGGGGATTTGTCATGCGCTTAACATCCCCTTAATTGCAGTAGACACTTTGACTGTTTTGGCGACACAAGCCCATAACAGTCATCCAGGAATGGATGCATACGTTTCTATGTTAGATGCCCGGAGGATGGAAGTTTACAGTCGAACTTTCAATTCAGATCTTGAAAAAGCAACTAAGATTGAAGCTCTAATCATTCCTGAAATCAAAACATTCCCGTGGGACATATACGAAAACATATGCTTTACAGGTGATGGGGCTTTGAAATGTCGGGACATCCTGAAGGGAAAAAATAGAATATTTATTGAAGATTGGCCTACTTCTGAGGCAGCAGTAAATATCGCCACCGATAAGTTTAAAGCAAATAAATTTGAGGATCTGTCACTATATGAACCTACTTATCTCAAACAGTTTATTGCAGGGAAAGCAAAAGATCCATTTGGATTGAAAAAGAAATGAAACAATGAAACAATTTAAAATTCCAGTGATCGTGGTGGGTGCTTTTCTTCTCATACAATCTACGTGTGACCAGAATAACCAAAACATCCCATACGTACCTGTGAATTTTGATATCAACCTCAATCTACCAGCATACAATCCCCTTAATTTCCCAGGCGAACACTTAATTTTACAGGGCGGTTCACAGGGTCTTATTGTCTATCGCTATACAATGGATGAATTTGTGGTCTTAGATAGGCATGCGACATACG
>MDSV01116967.1_pt1 | contig 28378 bp, 29 predicted proteins | sample 810851 | NCBI WGS metagenome assembly MDSV01 (sample SAMN05326640, study PRJNA326480) | marine metagenome | isolation source: seawater | place: Atlantic Ocean: North East | collected 2012 | reverse complement strand
TGATCATAGTGCCAATTTGATCTAGTCATAATATTCTCCGTCATTTTTATCTCCGGAAACTATACTGCCTCCAAAATCATTTTGACGCCAAGCCTCATAGGCTATTATAGACACTGCGTTACCTAAATTCATACTTCTGTTTGCTGGAGTCATAGGGATATAAAGTTTAAATTCATCATCTACTAAAGACAAAATTTCCTGTGGCAAACCTACAGATTCAGGACCAAAAACAAAAGAATCTCCAGGCAAATATTCTATCTGATCATATTTTGTTCCCGCTTTTGAAGATGTCATAAATACTCTTCCAGAAAATTTGTCCAAATATTCTTGAAAAGAATCGTACATAAAAACGGATGCCAAATCGGAATAATCTAATGCTGCTCTTCTAAGTTTCTTTGCAGTCATATCAAAACCAGTAGGTTTAATGATATGTAAATCTGAACCGGTATTAGCACAAAGTCTAATAATGTTTCCGGTATTATTTGGAATTTCAGGATGGAATAGAACTAAGTGAAAAATCTGATCACCTCATTAAATTAATTTAGTACCTTTATACCCTATGACAAATCTACCTGTGTTGTGGCACAATAGCCATCTATGCAATTATTCAATTGGAATAGTTGCAAGAATTCTAGGAGGAATAATAATGGCTAATTACCTAAATGGAAAAGTGGCAATTGTCACTGGTGCCGGGAGAGGAATTGGAGCAGGAGTTGCTAAGCAATTAGCTGCTGAAGGCGCTAAAGTGATAGTAAACGACATAGGAGCGTCTCTCGATGGAGAGGGGTTGTCTAACACTCCTGCCGAGCAAGTAGTAGAAGAAATCAAAGCTTTAGGTGGAGAAGCTTCAGCTAATTACAATGATATCTCAACTATGGAAGGTGGAGAGGGTCTTGTTCAATCAGCATTAGATACATACGGACAATTAGACATTGTTGTGACTGTTGCTGGAATTTTAAGAGACCGAATGATTTTTAATATGACTGAAGAAGAATGGGATGATGTGATTAGAGTTCATATGAAAGGCACATTTACAGTTTGTAAATACGCATCAATTCTATTTAGACAACAACGAAGCGGAAGAATTATTACTTTTGCTTCTGAGTCAGGCCTAATAGGAAATACTGGTCAAGGAAACTATGCTGCAGCAAAATCTGGAATTGCCGGATTTACAAAAGTAGCGGCAAAAGATCTTGGCAGATATGGAGTAACTGCAAATTCTATTTGTCCTCGTGCAAATACTAGAATGACACAATCTATCCCTGATTCTTCTAGACAACTTCGAGCTGAAAGGCCTTCTGACCGAGAAGAAGTGCCTGAGACTGAAGTAATGAATCCAGAGGATGTGGCACCTATGGTTGCATATTTGGCTTCAGATCAAGCTGCAAACATTAACGGACAAACATTTTTAGTCTATGGTGGCACAATTACTAAATTAGCATTACCTAGAAGAACACGAACTATATTCAAACAAGGAAGATGGGAAGTTGAAGAGTTAAGAAAATTAGCTCCACAACACCTAACACAAGGTTTAGTTAATCCTTCACCTCCACAAGCACCAAAAAGTGCATAGTGGTGAATAAATATAATTAGGAGAAAAATATGGGAGACCTACTTAAAGATAAAGTAGCAGTAGTAACTGGAGCTGGTAGAGGAATTGGTAGAGGAATAGCCTTATTGCTTGCTGAAGAAGGCGCCAAAGTAGTAGTCAATGACTTAGGCGGCTCAGTTGACGGAGAAGGAGCATCTACAACACCAGCTGATGAAGTAGTTAATGAAATCAAGGCTAAAGGTGGAGATGCTGTTGCTAATGGCGATTCAGTAGCAACAATGGAAGGCGGAGAAAACATTATCAAAACCGCACTCGATAATTTTGGAAAGTTAGATATTGTAGTAGCCGTTGCTGGTATTTTAAGAGACCGAATGCTCTTTAATATGACCGAAGAAGAATGGGATGCCGTTATCGCAGTTCACCTTAAAGGTACATTTTCTGTACTAAAGCCTGCTTCAATCCTATTCAGGCAACAAAGAAGTGGAAAATTTATTGCATTTTCTTCTACATCAGGATTGTATGGTAACTCAGGACAAGCAAACTACGGCGCTGCCAAAGACGGAATAGCAGGGCTTATTAGAGGCATAGCTAGAGATTTAGGCAGATATGGAGTTACAGCAAATGCTATTTCTCCTGGAGCAGATTCTAGAATGACTCAAAGTGTTCCTCAATCTGCTAGAGATATTAGAGCAGCTAGTGGAATTGAAGCCCAATCAGCCGTAACTCCACTAGAGCTAAACAGAGATCCAGAAGATGTAGCACCTATGGTTGCATGGCTAGTTTCAGAAGAAGCAAACGATGTTAATGGTCATGTGTTCCACTGTCAGGGAGGTCAAATTTCTTTAATGAGTAATCCTTATGAAGAACGTACTCTAAGAAAAGTAGGAAGATGGTCTGTAGAAGAGATTGACGCAATGTTTTCTGGAACATTAGGAATGGACATGGTAAACCCTGCTCCTATGCAGGCTCCAAAAGAATAACTCTTCATCTAACAAATAATCTCAGATTCAAATTTAATTTTATTGAATCTGAGATTATTTTTTGAGTATTGTAATAGTATCAATCGCATCTCCAGGAGGCCCATTTTGAGAAGGATCAATAGGAGCAATTTTCCTAACAACATCCATTCCTTCTACCACCCTTCCAAAGACAGGATGACAAGATTGGCCCATCTCTGAACAATCTTTCTCTACCCCGTTTTCATCAAATCCATCTAATTGAGGAAGTGGGGCATAAGTTATAAAAAATTGACTACCATTAGTGCCTTTACCGTTTTGTATCCCTGCATTTGCCATAGAAATAATGCCTTCAGAATCATGTCTAGCATTAATATTGAGCTCATTATCAAATTTATACCCGGGATCTGCCATTCCAGAACCAGTAGGGTCACCACCTTGGGCTACAAATCCTGGAATTACCCTATGAAAAGTAACTCTGTCATAAAATCCATTCTCTGATAAAAAAACGAAATTATTAACAGTGACAGGAGCTAACTTCTCAAATAAATCTATTAGAATCACTCCCCCATCAAACATTTTAATTTCAGCAAAATAATCTACCTGAGAATCCAGTGCATTTTCCGGAGAGGTGTTCCAACGTAATGAATCATCCCAAACATATTGACCAATTTGTTTATCAAAAAAATAAGCTTTGGGGTCACCAGGAACCGATGGAGTCAAAATTGATACATTTTTACCAAATTCAGTCTGGATCAATTGAATATCAATATCCAATTCAACTTTCTCACCATTTGGACCTGTAGTTGTTGGAGCTGCAGGTATTTTCCCAAGAATTTGGAGACTTTGAATATTGGACTGACTTTTAGCATCAACAATTAGTTCTAAATCTAGTTTAGAAGAAGTATCTCTTAAAACAGGAATGATCTCCCCCAACACATTCGAATCAAAACCACCTTTAATTACATACTGTTCGGAATCTTTGATTAGTTCTAACCCATCTTCATTGAATAATTTATCAATTACTGTACTAATAAAATAAGTTGGCTCTAAAGCAGATTCTCCTTCAGATAATTCAGCCCAATTATTTCTGTCTGGATATTTAAAATAGTACTTGTCGTCAACTACTGTCATCAACCTATCAAGTTCTAAATCAAAATCCTCTACACGCATATATCCGGAGAAATCTCCTTTTTCAGAAACATCACCATCAATTAATAAAGGATATGATTGTTGAAATCCTTCAAAAGAAAAACCTATAGTCACATTAAAATTTACATGTCTCGAATAATTTTGATCTTGCAATGCAGAATTAACAGAAGATAATGTATCTTGATTGGTATCTTGATTGCACGAAACCAAGAAAAACATTGTAGAAAGCAATAGAATTATATATTTCATTTACACACCCAAAGGAAAATTTTATGAATAGAATAATATCAAGTATTGTGGGTAATGGCATACAAGGTTATGAGGGAAATAATGTCATTGGAACTAATTCAATGCTTGATAATCCTTTTCATGTTGAAATTGATAACCTAAACAAATATCTATACATTGCAGATTGTTTCAATTATAAAATAAGGAAACTAGATCTAGAAACCAATATAATCACTGATTTTGCAGGCACAGGAAAACAAGGACACTCAGGCGATAATGGGCCAGCATTACATGCAGATATAGATGAAATTTATGCTTTACAAATAGATGCAAATGGTGATGTCTACATTTGCCAAAGATTTAACCCTTCCATTAGAAAAATAGATGCTGCATCAGGGAATATTTCCACAATTGCAGGAACTGGTATCCCAGGTTCTGGAAAAGATGGAATTCAAGCCACAAAATCTGAATTCATAGAACCTAATGACTGTATTTTAGACGGTAAAGGAAATTTGTTAGTCGCTGATGTTCAAGATCAAAAAATCAGATCCATTGATTTAAATAGTGGGATAATCTCTACTTTTGCAGGCACAGGTATTAAAGAACATTCTGGTGATGGAAATTTAGCAATTAATGCCGGAATTTTTGGTGCTCGAGCAATCTGCGTAGATTTTTCAGGAAACACCTATATATGCGAGAGAGAAGGAAACACAATCAGAAAAATAGATAATAACAATATTATCTCTACTATAGCTGGAACAGGAGAAAAAGGTTATACAGGTGATAATGAACTAGCAATTAACTGCACTTTTAATGGACCAAAAGCTATTAGGTGTGACCAAAACGGAAATGTATTAATTGTAGACACTGAAAATCACTGTATAAGAATTCTAGACATCAATACAAATTGTATTTACACAGTAGCAGGTGGAGAAAAAGGACCTCATGGTGATGGAGATAACCCTCTTAAGGCAGGGTTAGATAGACCTCATGGGGTGGTGACAAATAAACTAAATGATATTTTTATTGCAGATAGTGAAAACCACAAAATCAGAATAGTTAAATAATTTTAAAATAAAAAGCCATGTCATCAAAATCATTAGAAGAATTTAGAGCGTACCCTGGAACAGTTCCAAATTTAATGTACCCCTTTTTGTCATACAAAGTCTCAGAAGGATCACCTACTCTTGTATCTAAAATTAGTAACCTCTTTTCAAGATTTTTCGCTTCCAATTCAAGTGTATCCATCAAAGCATTTCCAATACCCTCACGTCTATGATTTGATATGACCATTAATTTTTGAACCATAGCTCTATGTTTTGCATTTTGCATTTTGGCGGGGGCAAGTTGTACAGATCCTACTAAATTATTTTCATCATCAAATGCCGCCCAAACAATGATTTGAGCAGAATTAATTTCAGCAAAAACTTCTCTCCAATATGCTTCAGCAGCAGAATCAGACAAGGGGCTTAGAAATGAAACAGAAGCACCATTTTTGACAGAATCTTGCAAAAGATTCACTAAAGAATCAGAATTCTTAGCTGCAGAAACCATATCTAATTTTTCTATTCTAACCATTAAACACCAAACATTTCTAAATTAACCACGATAATAAATTCTACGAAAAGTTTCCGCTATAGGCATTCCTTTGCCTTTTCCTCTTTCACCTTTCATCTCCTTAACTCTATCCATAATTTCATCAAATGATCTTCCATCCATTTGAGATTCATGTGCCGAAAGAGCTTTTACAGATGTTTCAATGTGTTCACTAATATCAATCCATAAATCTGGTTGGGGATGCCCCATTATCCATGCTTCAGAAACTTTATGAGGTTCAAAACCTTCATCAATTAACTCTGGAAATGTCATATGATCTCTTGAAGCTGGAAATATAGCAGACATTGTAGTGTCTCCTGCAGTTATATGATCAGGGTGCCCAGAACCATATCCTCCATCTAAAACTCGCATTGGATATTGGCAAATTACTACATCAGGCTTGTGTCGACGAATTTCTCTAGAAATATCTTTTCTTAACTCTAAAGTTGGTTGTAAATAACTATCAGGATGATCCAAAAATGAAACATGGGATAATCCCAAAATTTTACCTGCTGCTTCTTGTTCTTTTCTTCTGATAGCAGACAATTCTTTTTCAGTAATATTTCGATCGCTACTACCCTTACTTCCGTCAGTACATAAAACGTATGCGAAATCCCAACCTTCACTTATTAATCTTGCTACAGTCCCAGAGCAACCATATTCAGCATCATCCGCATGAGCAGTAACAACCAATCCTCTTTTAAAGTGTTCTGGCCAATCCGAACTTGACATATTTTCTCCTAATTAACTAATTAATGCTTCAGATGCTAGCTGTATCAAATCCATCAAAGGCGAAGGAAACACACCGCCAATTATCATTGCCACCAAAAGAACCATTAATATTATTCTAATAGATGAAGAAACCTTGATGGGAGCAGAATCAGCACCTTTCTCAATATACATTTGCCTCGCAATCATCAAATAATAGTAAAGTGAAATCAAACTAGTCACAATACCTAGCGCTACAAGCCATAATAAATCTTGGGCACCTACAGCATTAAACAAATAAAACTTACTAGTAAAACCTGCAAATACAGGTAATCCTGCCAAAGAAAACATTGAACAAACTAGGACTAGAGACAAAAATGGGGATCTTTTTGATAGTCCTGCAAAATCTGAAATCGAATCTTGACCAGAATGATTAAATACTGCTATTACAGATACAAAAGCTGCAAAATTAGTAATTGCGTAAGCTATTACATAAAAAATTATCCCATTGATAACTAGTACCGTCATTTCAGTTGACACAGAACCATCTTCATTAACAGAAATCAATGCCGAAATTCCCATCAATATATATCCCATATGTCCGATACTAGAAAAAGCAAGAAGTCTTTTAATATTTTTCTGAACCAATGCTCCTAGATTTCCTATCAACATAGTGGCAACTGAAAGAACAATGATGATTAATTGCCATTCATTACCAATCTGCAATAAGGATTCGCAAAACAGCCTCAAAACTAATGAAACTGTTGCCACTTTAGAACCAACTGAAAGCCATGCAGTTATAGGTAACGGGGAACCTTCATAAACATCAGGTGCCCACATATGAAAAGGAACGGCTGACAGTTTAAATCCTAGACCAGCAAACAAGAAAATAAATCCTAATATTAAGAAAGGATTCAAATCATCTATAGAAGTTAACATCAATGAAATTTCATCAAATCTAGTAGTTCCCAAAACCCCATAAATATTGCTAATCCCATACAAAATTAATGCAGAAGAAAATGCTCCCAATAGAACATATTTAACTCCTGATTCATTAGATTTCATGTTGTATCTATCAAACGCGACTAAAACATATAAACCAAAACTTAGTAATTCTAGTGAAATATAAGCTGTTAAAAGCTCAGATGAGGATGAAAGCAACATTCCTGCAAGAATAGTAAAAATTAGAATTCCATAAAATTCACCTTGATATTTAATGTTAGATTTAACAAATTCATTAGAAGAAATTAATACAATTATTCCTGCAATGAGAAAGAAAATCCTAAAAAGATTTGTATAGTCATCAAATACCAATAAACCTTGATACAAAATTCCATTAGTAAACGTTAATAAAGTAACACCTAAGATTATTAGTAAACCAATCACTCCAACCCAAACTAAATAATCTTTTCTTTTTTCAGAGACAAATAAATCTAAAGATAATATTAAAAATGCCAAACCTGTAACTAAAAATTCTGGGATTAATAAAGAAAAATTATTGGTCATATGGCCCCCACAATTCCGGACAAAATAGGGCCTACACCGTGCTTAATCACTTCTACAAAAGGATATGGCCACAATCCAATCAATAAAATAGTAAAAACTAAAATACTAGCAGCAAATCTTTCTCTCAAATTGGAATCAGTTAAATCTTCCCATTCACTTGAAACAGGCCCAAAAAATGCTTTAGCTATCAATCTCAAGATATATATAGCCGTAATTGCTGCCCCCACAACTGCAAAAGACCCAAGGATAATTCCTCCAAACCCATAACTCTGGAAAATGCCCATAAAAATTAAAAGCTCAGCAACAAATCCACTTAAACCTGGAAGACCTAATGAAGTAAGTCCGGCAATCCCAAATAATATTGTAGTCACTGTCATTTTTTTTGCTAAGCCCTGTAAAACCAAAGAATCGCGAGTGTGCGTTCTCTCGTAAATCATTCCAACCACTGCAAAAAATAAAGCAGTCATTACTCCATGAGAAAACATTTGTAAAACCGCGCCTGTTAATCCTAAATAATGCAGTGTCGCTATTCCCATTAATACATATCCCATATGACTAACAGATGAATAGCCAATAACATATTTGAAATCAGTTTGACCCATAGCTGAAATGGCACCATAAATCACATTCACGGCACCCAACACTATTAATAAAGGCATCCAAAATTGAGCACCTTCTGGCAATAAGAACATTCCAATTCTGATGATCCCAAATGCACCTAATTTCATCAAAACACCCGCATGGACCATGCTGACAGCAGTAGGTGCAGAAACATGACCATCAGGAGACCATGTGTGAAAAGGCCATAAACCTGCCAATATACCAAAACCAATCATTAACAAAGGAAATGCAATTTTCTGAAAGTTTGTAGATAGGTTTTCAGAAATTACCTTTTCAATTTCTAAAATATTAAATGTACCTAAATTTGATTGAATAAATATGGCTATGATAGCTACCCAAATCAAAACACTTCCTGCAACTAACACCAAAGTTAATTTCATTGCGCTGTATTCTTTCGTTCTAGCAAATGTTGGGAATTTACTACTACTTCCCCATTTACCAATTAATAAATACATTGGAAGAACAGATAATTCATAAAAGAAAAAGAAGAAAAACATATCTAAGGATACAAAAACACCAAAAACTCCAGACAGTAACAAGAAATATAAAATAAAAAAGTCTTTTAAGTCCTCTTTAATGCTCCACGAAACTATTGTTCCCGTAAACATAACTATGCCAGTTAAAAGAACCATTAAGGAGGCAATACCATCAATCCCAAGATCCAATGAAATAGCTCCAGCACCATCACCCCAGGCCCCAGGAATATCTAACCAAGAATACGTGTATAAAAATTGATAACCTTGAATGGAATGATCAAAACTTAAATAAACTAATAAAGAAATCAACGAAACAACTGAAGAAATTGTTAATGAAGAATATTTGATCACATCTTGATATTGACTTGGAATTAACATCAATAGAACTACACCAATTAATGGAAAAATTATTAATGCTAACAGGCTAGATTCATTAAATAATTCAATCATTCAATCACCCACCATATGATAGCCATTAAAAACAAACCTATCACCATCACCAAAGAATAATTATATAAATACCCAGATTGAAAATATTTGAGCCTATCTGCAGATTTCTTCGTAGAATTCCCTACACCATCAATCCCAGTATCATTAACAATCACTCTATCGAAGACTGTTAACCATCTGGCAAAAGTAAAGACGATTTTTGTGGCAATCCAAGAATAAATTTCATCAAATAAAAATTTACGTAAAACTAATTGATATATAAATTTAAAAGGTTTAGAAATAGTGGTAATTTCAATTTTTCTAGCCCCATAAATCATCCAACCTAAAAATGCTCCAGAAAATGCTACAACTATTGAAACTGCAGTTATCCAAGGAATCATATGGAATTTGTGATGATCATCAATAAACGCAGCAAATCCCTGCCACTCTGTAATTGGACTTGGAAATGCTAATAATCCAGAAAATACTGCTAAAACACTCAAAATTAATAACGGATAAGTCATGATTCTAGGAGACTCATGAGCTTTTTCAGAATAATCTGATCTTGCAGAAGATAAAAAGATTAAACAATACAATCTAATCATGTATAGAGAGCTTAAAAACACTCCAAACAGTGTAACTGGAAAAAACCAAGGATTATATTCCCAAATAGAAATCAAAATTTCATCTTTACTAAAAAACCCACTTAAAGGCACTATTCCTGCTAAAGACAGCGTACCAATTAAAAATGTTATAGATGTAATAGGCATTTTTTTACGAAGGCCTCCCATCAATTCAACTTCAGTTTGATCATGCATTCCGTGCATTACGCTACCTGCACCTAAAAATAATAGAGCTTTTGAAAAACCATGTATAACTAAGTGGAAAAATGCTGCAGGAGCTCCAAATGACCCCAAAGAAAGCATCATTAATCCCAAGTGACTAATAGTTGAATACGCTAAAACTCTTTTAATGTCTGTCATTACCAAAGCTATAGCACCAGCTAATATAAAAGTAACAATTCCTACAATAGAAATTATTGTCAAAATACCAGGGCCCAATTCAAATAAAGGAAACATTCTTCCTACTAAATAAATCCCAGCTGCAACCATAGTGGCTGCATGAATCAATGCTGAAACTGGAGTAGGGCCTTCCATTGCATCGGGCAACCAAACATGTAAAGGAAATTGAGCAGATTTTCCCATAGCACCTAAGAAAATTAACAAAGAACTCCAAAAAATCACATCATTTGAAATTCCACCCTCCTGAGCTACATGAATTATTGAAGATATATCGAAAGTGCCTGAAGCTTTAAATAAAATTATTATGCCAATTAATAACCCTACATCCCCTATTCGAGTAGTTACGAAAGCTTTTTTAGCAGCTTCTGCTGCAGATTTTTTTTCGTACCAAAAACCAATTAATAAGTAAGATCCCAATCCCACCAATTCCCAAGCAAAATACAATAACAATAAATTATCTGACAAAACTAAAAGTAACATTGCTGCAGCAAACAAAGAGTGAACAGCAAAATACCAGCCGAACCTTGAATCCCCTTTCATATAACCTACAGAATAAATTTGGACCAAAAAGGCAACAAAAGTTATTAAACCTATCATTACTATAGAAATTCTATCGATTAATAATCCCCAAGAAATTTGCCATTCACCTAAATCTATCCAAGTAAAACTTGAGTGAATCGGAAGTAGGCCCCCATTTACAAAATCTATCAAAACAAAAATAAATATTAAAAATGCAATGCCTATCGACCCTATAGAAACAATGGCCCCTTGAGTAGGAATATATTGACTAAAAAGAGCTATTATTAAAAATGCAAAAACACATATAAGCGGAAGCATCCAAATTAAGTTATTTACTAGAAATAAATCCAAAAAACTACCCTTTCAAAATATTCATTTCATCAACATTCACAGAATTTTTATTTCGATAAATTCTCAAAATTATTGCTATGGCTAAAGCTAATTCAGCAGCAGCAATAGTTATCACAAAAATAATTAACACTTGTCCAAAAGTCTGAATTTCTTGTCCAAAACCTCTAAATGCTACAAAACCAATCAAGTTGATATTTACTGCATTTAGCATCAGTTCAATTGACATCAATATTAAAACTGCACTTCTACGGGCTAAAACGCCATAAAGACCTAAAGAGAATAAAATTGCAGATAGGAATTGAAAGTGAATTATTGTCAATTATCTACCCTCTTCATCTTGTCTAACTAGTACCACAGCACCGATCAAAGCAACCAATAAAACCAAAGACGCTACCTCGAATGGAATGGCCCAATCCTGAAACAAACTTACTCCGAGATCGATCATACTAATCGCATCTCCTTGAGAAGTAGGCATTGCAGTGGCAACAATGGCGTACAACATAATTGTTAAAACCGTTAAAGAAACCAAAACAGCTAAAGGTTTTTGAGAATTATCAGTTAATCCTTTGAAATCCTCTAATCTTGTGAGCATTAAAGCAAATAAAATTACAACTACAACTGCCCCGCCATAAATTAAAATCTGCACTAAAGCCAAAAAGTCCGCAAAAGCCAGTAAAAATATCCCAGCAGTCCCTAACATGGCAACTAGTAAGGCAAACGCTGCGTAAACAATATTTTTGACTGTCACAACTAGAAAACCTCCTCCTACAACTAGAGAACTAGCGATAAAAAAAAGAATTAAATCAATTGAAATCATTATTCAGCAGAATCCTTTTCTGTAGAGTCAGAATTTAAACTTTTATCTAAAGTTAAAGGAGTCACTGAATCTCCAGTAGTTTTTGGTTTAATTACTTTTTCTTTCGGTTTACCACTATTTTTTTCAGGTTGTTTAGGAGTCCAATTTACCTTACTTTGATATTCCTTTCCCATTTCCAACAACGTATCTAAATTTGCCCGGTTTCCATTTCTTTGGTACTTACTCAACTCGTGTTCATGAGACATTTCAATAGCATCAAAATTACAAACATCTACACAAATTCCGCAAAGAATACAACGGCCTAAATTAATTTCAAACTCATTAATTATCTTTCTTCTTCCACTAATACCTTCTTCATACTTGGGATTATCTTTCATCTCGGCAGACATACATTGAGTAGGACAATTTCTGACACAAACCATACATCCGGTACAATAAGGTTCAACAATATTTCCATCCCAGAGCAATGCAGGAAATCCCATAAAACGATCTGCTACTTGAATACGTTTGTCTAACTTAGGATATTCTGCAGTCACAGAAGATCTAAACGTTGTTTTCAATGTAACAACTAACCCTCTCAAAAATCCTATATTTTTCAATTTTGAGATCATAACGGTTCCTTGAAATTTTGGTTGTCTCTTACTTGAGAAGAGGAAACAATTCGAACAGTTTCTCCCGAATCATATTTTTTTGATCTGTTTGAAATCATATAAAACAAAACACCAGTCAAAAATATAGAAACCGCAGACAAAACAAAATGGGAAAACCCATAAAAAAGAACTATTGATGTAATTACCACATTTAAAAATGATAATGGAACTAATAATTTCCATCCAAATGCCATCAATTGATCAATTCTTAATCGTGGATATGTACCTCGAATCCAAAAAATTAAATAAATTACTGCAACAGTTTTAAACATAAACAATAATATTGAAAGAAAGTCATGCAAACTTCCCTCAAATGGCATTTGAGGCCAAACCCAACCACCTAAAAACAAAATTGTAGTCAAAACAGCTACAGTAAAAGTATTCATATATTCCGCTAAATAAAATACTGCCCAATGGGCGCCACTGTATTCAACAAATGGCCCTCCCACAACCTCTGATTCTGCATGATGAATATCAAATGGAATTCTTCCTAATTCAGCTAATCCAGCAATAAAAAATATCACAAAAGCTAGCGGTTGTTTCAAAATAAATGCAAAGGTTGTTTGCTGATTAACTATCTCAGTTAAATTAAGTGATTGTGCCAACATGGCAATTGTCAAAATCGACATAATAAATGGAATTTCATAACTAACTAGCTGACCTGCTGCTCTCAGTCCCCCCATAACAGCCCATTTATTCGCTGAACCCCATCCTGCCATTACTAATCCCATAACTGTTAATACAGAAATCGCCGTAATATAAAATAATCCTAAATCTGAATCATCAAGGACAATACCATCAGTGATTGGAATTGCTACCCACATTAATAATGCCGGCACTAATACAGCTATAGGAGCAATCCAATAAACAGTTCTATCTGACCAAGAAGGTAATAAATCTTCTTTGATGACTAATTTAATGCCATCAGCTAATGGCTGTAATATGCCCCTAAAACCCACATATTTCGGACCCATTCTTTGTTGAATCCATGCCAAAACCTTTCTTTCCATCAAAGTCAAATAAGCAGCAATTCCGGCTAGAACAGTAAAAATCATTCCTGCATATACAAAATATTTTAATATTTCCTGAAAATTCACCTATCTACCTCACCCATAATGATGTCTATAGAACCCAAAACTAATACAGCGTCAGCTAAATAAGTATCACGAAGCATCAATTCTAAAGCTTGCAAATTAACAAAAGAAGGGGGACGCACTTTTACTCTATAAGGTTTATCAGATCCATCACTAACTACAAACACACCTAAGTCACCGCGGGGGGATTCTGTTCGAACAAAAACTTCACCTTTGGGAGGCCTAACCATACCTTTAATTGGGGTAATAATTTCACCTTCAGGAAGATCAGCTAATGCCTGTTCTATAATTTTAATGGACTCTCTCATTTCTTGAACTCTAACAAAATATCTATCCCAACAATCACCTTTGCTTCCTATAGGAATACCAAAATCAAAACGATCGTATATTGAATATGAATCTGTCACTCGAATATCTTCTAAGACACCAGAAGCTCGAAGTGAAGGTCCCGAAAGTCCTAAATCAATAGCTTCATCTGCAGTAATTATTCCAATATCTTTAGTTCTAACTAAAAACATTTCATTATTTGAAAGCAGATCATCACATTCATCTATGCTTTCTTTCAAGTGATCAATTAATTTGTGAACTTTCTCTTTAAAATCTTTCTCAACATCTTCTTTAATTCCGCCAATTCGAATGTAATTATGCATTAATCTAGCGCCAGTAACACTTTCAAATAGTTCTTGGATTCTTTCTCTTTCTCTAAATGCATAAAGCATTGGAGTCGTAGCACCAGCATCTAAACCATAAACACCATAAAACAACATATGACTAGCAATTCGATTCAATTCACACAAAATCACTCTAATATACTGAGCTCTTTCAGGAATTTCTAAATCCATTAATTTTTCTACTGCTAAAGAAAAGGCAAGTTCATTATTCAAATTTCCAACATAATCTAATCTGTCAAAAAGAGTAATTATCTGATTGTATGATTCACTTTCACAAATTTTTTCTGATCCCCTATGAAGATATCCTATGTGAGGTTCAACTTTCTGAATCTTTTCACCATCCACCCAAATGACTAACCTAAATACCCCATGAGTACTAGGATGTTGGGGGCCCATATTAATCATTAAATCTATGGCATCTTCATTTATTTGTGATTGAGATACTTGCATTGTTTACCACTCTTGATAATCGTGAAACGGAAAACTTTTTCTTCCTGGAAATCCTTCAAATTCTTCAAATAATAGTAATGGGGATAAATTTGGATGTCCTTCAAAAATCACACCAAATAAATCATGACTTTCTCTTTCAAACCAATTTGCAGTTGTCCAAATTTCTGAAATTGTGGGAATAGATAAATCATTAATAGGCAGGTTACATTTAACAGCAATTTTATGTCTAAATTTCAATGAGACTAAATGATAGTTCAGCTCAAAAGTTTCAGAAATTGATTCGTAATCAACTACCGTTACTAATGACAAATAATTAAATTGAAGATTTTCATCATTTTTCAAATAATTACAAGCCTCTATCAAATTTTTTTTATCCACAGTTATCGTCACAATATCTGCTTCAGCACCTATAGATGGTGATATATTCTCTGGACAATTTGTATCAAGAAAAGAAGAAAGTTGTGTACTTTTTTCATCTAAGTTAACAGGAACCGTTGGCACTTCTCTTTCTTTGCGAACTGGTTTCTTGGGTTGGGGTTTTTTAGCCTCAGATGCTTCATCTGATACTTCTGCACCAGTAGTTTCCACTACTTCTTCACTATCGGGGTTTTCTGGCATCTAAATACACCTAACTTAACTAAACATCTCTATTACGAGCGTCTAATTTAATTTTTTCTTGTAGTTGTAATATTCCGTATTGCAAAGCTTCTGGGCGTGGTGGACATCCTGGCACATAAACATCTACAGGAATTAAATGATCTACTCCCATCACCACTGAGTATGACTTGTAATAGGGTCCACCATTTGTAGCACAACTCCCCATAGCTATTACCCATTTAGGATCAGGCATTTGTTCATATAAAAGTTTAATAGGGTCAGCCATCTTTTTAACAACAGTCCCTGCTACAATCATTACATCAGCCTGCCTTGGAGAAGGCCAAGTAACAATCCCAAATCTATCCAAATCATGATGAGAGGCATGAGTGCTAATCATTTCGATAGCACAACAAGCTAAACCAAAAGAAAGTGTCCACAAAGAAGATTTTCTAGCTAAAGAAAATAATTCATCAGATTTTGCAGTCAATGCATTAGGTAAAACTTTATTAAAAACACTATCTGCAGGATTGTTACCCTCACCAGACTTATATCCTTGTCCAAGAATTTTTTCTTGGGGGATAAATTGAGAATTTTCATTTATTTCCATTGCAATACACCTTTTTTCCAGCCATAGATAACTCCAAAAAATAATATAGCCATAAATATAAGCATTTCATAAAAGACTGCAGCACTCACAAAATCTGTCAAAAATACCATTGCCCAAGGAAAAAGAAAAACAGCTTCTACATCAAAAATTATAAAAAGAATTGCAAAAACATAGTATCTAATCTGAATTTGAGACCAATTGTAAGGAGATGCGGGAATCCCACATTCATATGGGGTATCTTTAAGTTCAGATGGCCTTCTAGGTGCGATTATCCTTGATGCTAAAAACATTCCCAGTGCAGCTAGTACACCTACTACAGCAACTACTATTACGGCTATCCAATTTACGTCATACATTTCAGTGAAATACACCTCATATTAATATCTCAAAATCTAGGGATGAGTTTAACATATAAGCAGATTTCTAATAAGCAGATTTTTACATAGGAATACTGCGTAACATTTTTCTTGAAAATTGTATAAACTAATCAAAAATTCAAAGGTCAACAAATGTCAAACTTACAAACTAACTTAACATTTCAAAAATCTGAGCCTCAATCTACAAAAGGAATGGTTGCAACTAAAGACAGATTAGCTACTCAAGCAGGTATAGATATGTTAGAAGCAGGGGGCAATGCTATAGATGCTGCTGTTGCAGCATGTCTTGCGATAGGAGTTGTAGAACCTGAATCAAGTGGAATTGGTGGGGGTGGATATATGGTGTTTCAGGTTGGAAATGAGGGAGGAGTTATAGGATTCCCTATGAAAGGGCCTCTTAAGGGAACTCCTAACATGTTTGAACTTACTGGAGAAGCTTCTACCGAAGGATTTGGATGGGCAGGAGTTAAAAATGATGAAAATATACATGGATTTAAATCTATAGCTGTTCCTGGATGTCTTTCAGGTTTATACGAAGCACATAAAAAATTTGGCAAACTACCCTTCAAAGAGACTATTAAGCCTGCGATCACACTTGCAAAAAATGGATTTCAACCAGAATGGTTTTCTCTATATAAATTAGCAAGTATGTTACCAATGTTAAATCGGTACTCAGAATTGGGAAAAACTTTTTTACCAAATGGCAATTTAAATTTCGCACATATGACTAACGGTGAAAATAAATTAATACAATCTGATTTAGCTAAAACATTAATAGAAATTCATGATAACGGAATCGATTCTTTTTACAGAGGAGATATTACAAAAAAAATAGTTGAAGATATCCAAGAAAATGGCGGCATTTTAAATTTTGATGATTTTGATCAATATAAACCGTTCATTTGGAAAGGCTTAGAATTTAAATATAGAAACAAAACACTACGTGTTCCTCCCTATGCTTCTGCAGGAATTACCAGTGCAATGACCTTAAAAATTTTAAATAATATAGATTTAAAAGCATTTGATCATAACTCACCTGAAATGCTTCATTACTATATATATGCAGCCAAAATGGCATATGCTGATAGATTCCAATATTTAGCAGACCCTGAATTTACAGATGTGCCATGGAATGGATTAGTTTCAGATGAATACTCAAAAATTCGGGCATTAGAAATTAAAGAAACTGCCCCTAATAAATTTGAATTTGGAAATCCTTGGATTCAAGAAGGTAGAGAGCCGAATACTTTTGCTGATCCAAGTACCCCTAGCCCTGATAATGGAACTACACATTTGGCTGTAATTGATGGAGACGGTAATGCTGTCTCAATTACAAACACAATAATGTCTGGATTTGGTTCTGGAATTATTCCTAAAGGAACTGGAATAGTAATGAATAATGGAATGATGTGGTACGACCCTGTACCAGGAAGAGTAAATTCTGTTGCACCTGGAAAATATCCATTAAACAATATGACCCCATGCTTAGTATTAGGTGACAATGGGGTAGAAATTGCAGTAGGGGCTTCGGGGGGAAGAAGAATCACAAATTGCGTAACATCTCTGTTAGTCAAAATGATTGACTACAATATGAATCCTCAAGACGCCATAGATGCACCACGTATAGATTGTAGCTCTGATTTTACAGACCTGACCTCTGAAATCGATCAAAATACAATCAATGAACTAATTCAAAAAGGTCACAAAATAAACAAACTTTCAGATGAGTTGTTGAGGTCCGGAATAAATATGTTTGCAAGCCCTGTAGCTATTACTAGAAAAAATAATCAATTGAGAGCGGGAGTTGACTCTTTTCACACAGCATACGCACAGGGTTTAACTTAAAACTTCAAAATTAAAATTATCAGTAACTAACTCACACCCAACATTTAATTTTTTTGGGTGATCAAATTTTGAAAAATTCTGTATTTCATTTATTCGATCCATTGTGTCTAAAGTATTAGAATCTACCACCAAAACTGGAACTTGCTCTTCATTTGCTTCGTACTTTACGTACTCTATTGGTTCTAAACCACCTGTCATAATAAAACAAGACATCTCTGTAGATAAAGCCGACATTTGAACATCTGGGCGATCACCTCTAACAATTACAGCTTTATCATCCAAAGTATTAAAAATCATTTCACCAGGATCCATTCCAAAACCACCAACCATGTAATGTTCTACCAATTGATTAGAGTAATCATTACCATTAAAAAACTTCGCACCTAATATATCTGATATTTGTTGGACACTAAGAGACAGCAAAGTTCGATTCTCCGGAATAGTCCCTAAAACCGAAATATTAGCTTTCAAAAAAGCGGGAAGAATGTCTTCAGACAATTTAAATTCACCATATTTTGTGACAAAGTTTATTACTACTCCAGCCAACTGATCGCCTAATCCCAACAAATGATCGATTTGATCTACACAATTAGAAAAATCCAAAAGAGAAACAATTTTTCCCTGAGAATTTTGAACAAGATTTTTTAAATCATCTCGTGATATTTGGTCGGAAACTTTTACAATCAAACTGATACTTTGATCAATTTCTTGAAAAAATGAATTAAATTGACTTACAGGCAAAATTTTTGAAGGCAATAAGTCTGGAACATAATTTCCATCAAACAAATCATTTTGTTGATCGGGGACTAAGTGAACCAAATCTACGATTTTATTTTGGTTAATCAAACTTTGAGAAAGAGAATAGCTAAAAAAAGTCTTACCAGAGCCGGCACCAGTAGATGTTACAAACAAAACACTCATTAGAAACCTTATAATAAGGGAAAAACTAGATAATTTAGCTTCTAGTTCTTCTTCTCCTCAATCTTCGAATACCTCGTTGCCTATCAAGACGCTCTTGTTCGCCTTTGGATCGAAAAAATCTTCTGTTTCGAAGCTCACGCAAAATCCCAGACCGCTGCATCTGAGTCTGAAATCTTTTTAATAAAACTTCTGGTTCTTCTCCCTCTCGAAGACTAACGTATGCCAAATTTTTCCTCCAAAATAAACAATTAACATTAGGGAGTGTAGAGTATAGCATATAGGTATAATGAATCATATCGCTGAAACAACAATATGAGGTTATATTAATATTGAATATATTAAATTATACAAAGGAACAATATGGCTGAACCAGATTTTCAATTTACTGAAATTTCAAAGTTTTTTCCTGAAACATTTGGTGAACCAGGAATGAGAACTTTTAGAATCAATGTTGATAGTGCTAGCAGTAACGGTCTGATATGGGTAGAAAAGGAACAATTATCTGAATTATGTAAAAGCATGAATCAACTAATTGAGGAAATTAAACCCGATCAAAATTCATATACATTTCCTCCTGTAGAAAAAGAAGCGCCCGGGTTATCAAAACTTGAATTCAAAACAAATAGAATTGCTTTTGGATACGATGAAAACTCAAAAATGTTTATAATCGACGTTTACGACCCCCAAAGTACCTCAGACGAAACCACCTTAAGAATCTGGATAGACTCAATTCAACTAGAATCATTTATCAGTAAAGGTCTAGAAATTGTTTCTGCAGGTAGACCAATTTGTGAAATGTGTAAAAAACCTACGCCTACCAATCCTAACGAGCATTGCTGTGATTATAGAAATGGACATTCCAAAGAGCTCATAATTTAGATTTTTAAAATGAATTCAAATAATATCAACGAATTTTCTGATCCTAGAAAATTATTTCCCACCCCCCCTAAAAATATTGTTAATTTAGAACAATCTGATTTAATTAGTTATATTAAAAACGGAAATTTTATCGGTGGGCATACTATGCCATGGGGATCCAATTATACATTTATGATGTGGATCGACATTGACGAATCAAGCTGTATAAGCGTGATTTATAAACCTCGAGATGGAGAAAAACCCTTATATGACTTTGAAGAAAGTACTCTATATAAAAGAGAAAGAGCTTCATATATTTTGAGTAAAATATTAGGGTGGCCAAATATCCCATTAACTATTATTAGAAATGGGCCATATGGATTAGGTTCAGTTCAACACTATATAGAATGCGACCCTAGAATTACTTTTTTTGAAATTAGAGAAAAAAATTTAGACGATCTTTTTCCTATAGCAATTTTTGATTTAATTACAAATAATGCAGACAGAAAAGCAGGTCATTGTATTTTAGACAATCAAAATATCATTTGGTCTATAGACCATGGATTAACTTTTAACTCTGATTTCAAATTAAGAACTGTGATGTTTGAATTCTGTGGAAAAACAATTCCCGATAAATTTATTGCGGATATTTCTGATGCTTTACCAGAATTAAAAAAAAATAAAGAAATACAAAAACTCATTTCCTATAAAGAATTTGATTCGCTCATAACTAGAATGGAAGATGTAATCAATGATCCAATTATGCCAATTTTAAACCCCAATAGAGATATTCCCTGGCCTTTGGTTTAAATTTTCTATTTTCCATGTTGCTGAGACCAAGAGGTTAGCACTAGAATATACAACGATTATGGAGGGTTGGCAGAGTGGACGAATGCACCAGTCTTGAAAACTGGCATACCCTCACGGGTATCGTGGGTTCGAATCCCACACCCTCCGCCAAATTAATAAGGACAAGGTATGAAACTTCACGAATATCAAGCGAAGAATATATTAAAAAAATTCAACATTCCTGTTCCAAATGGATTCACGGTAGAAACTCCAGAAGAAGCCAAAATAGCTGCATCTGATTTGGGACAAACTGTGGTGGTGAAAGCACAGGTACACGCAGGAGGCAGAGGAAAAGCCGGTGGTGTAAAAGTTGTCCATAATCCTGAAGATGCTCAAGAAGCTGCTAAATCTATTCTAGGATCCAATCTAGTTACATTTCAAACTGGCCCTGAAGGAGTTCCTGTTCAAAAAGTTTTAATAGAACAAGGAATAGATATTCACAAAGAATTATATTTGGGCATGGTTATAGATGGAGCCACAAAAGGAATAGTAATCATTGCCAGTGAAGCTGGAGGAATGAATATTGAGGAAATTGCAGAAAATTCTCCTGAAAAAATAATTACTGTTCCCATTGACCCTGTTTTAGGATTTCAACCGTTTCAAGGAAGAGAAATTGCATACGGTTTAGGAATGGAACAAAATCAAATTAGACCTACCACTAGCCTAATTCAAAACTTATATAACGTATTTATAAATACAGACGCCTCACTAATTGAAATCAATCCATTAGTAATTACTTCAAATGGAGAAATTATTGCTGCTGACGCCAAGCTAAATATAGATGATGATGCAGTATTCAGACATAAAGATATTCAAGAAATGGCAGATCCTTCTCAAGAAGACCCAGGAGAAGTTGAAGCTAGAGAAAATGATATAAATTATGTGAAATTAGACGGAAATATTGGATGCATTGTAAATGGTGCTGGATTAGCTATGGCAACTATGGACGTAGCTAGCGCATCAGGTGCTTCACCTGCAAACTTTTTGGATATTGGCGGTGGAGCTGATGAAGAAAAGGTTTCAAAAGCTTTAAAACTTGTCCTTTCAGACCAAAGCGTAGACCTAGTTCTAGTTAACCTATTCGGGGGCATTCTTAGATGTGATATAGCCGCGAGAGGTTTCATTTTGGCCTCCCAAGAAGTTCCAGAAAAAATGAAACCTATGATTGTTCGAATGTTAGGAACTAATGCTGATGAAGGCAGAGAAATACTATCTAATTCAGATTTGAATATAACCCTAGTAAACACTTTAGACGAAGCAGCTACAGCTATCAACAAAATACAATAATGGATATGAAATGAGCATTTTAGTAGATAAAAACACAAAATTATTAGTTCAAGGAATTACAGGCAAAGAAGGTAGTTACCATGCTGCCAGGTCTGCTGAATACGGAGCAAACCTTGTTGCAGGAGTAACACCTGGAAAAGGGGGACAAAACTTTAACGATTCCGTTCCCATTTTTGACACAGTCAAGCAGGCAGTTGAAAAAACAAAAGCTGATGCTTCATTAATTTTTGTTCCACCCGCCTTTGCTTCAGATGCAATTGTAGAATCAATAGATGCAGGGATAAAAGTCATAGCCTGCATTACTGAAGGAATACCTGTTCAAGACAGTATTCAAGTTGTCAGATACTTAAAAGATAAAGACGTTACATTAATTGGACCAAATTGCCCCGGAATTATCTCACCAGGGGAAAATTTTAAAATGGGAATTATGCCAGGACACATACATATGCCTGGCAAAACAGGAGTAGTGTCAAGAAGCGGAACCTTAACATATGAAGCAGTCGGTCAACTCACAGAATTAGGAATAGGACAATCAACTTGTGTTGGAATAGGAGGAGACCCTGTCTCAGGAGTTACATTCATAGACATTTTAGAAAAATTTGAAAAAGATCCTGATACAGACAGTATCGTTATGATAGGAGAAATTGGAGGAAGCAAGGAACAAGAAGCTGCAGAATTCATTAAAAACCACGTCACGAAACCAGTAGCAGCTTTGATTGTGGGGCAAAGTGCACCACAGGGTAAAAGAATGGGGCACGCAGGAGCTATCATCACAGGATCAGCAGGAAAAGCAGAAGAAAAAATAAAGGCATTATCCTCTGCAGGAGTGTCAATTATCCCAGGACCTGCATACATTGGAAAAACACTTCAAGAAGCTCTCGGGTAATACGTTTGTTCTAAACTAGAAAAAATCATTAGAACAAATGTGTTTACTTTTAATTTTTCATATGCTAGTGTGTTTAGAGATTGAAAAATTAAGAAAATTGGGAGGTACCAATGAATCAAGATGACAAAAATAAAGCTATAGACTTAGCAATAAGTCAAATTGATAAACATTTTGGTAAAGGCACTCTAATGAAGTTAGGGGATAGCCAAGACGTAACAGTAGAGTCTATCCAAACAGGGTCACCATCACTAAATGCAGCACTAGGAGTTGGGGGAATACCTAAAGGAAGAGTGACAGAGATATATGGTGCAGAATCATCAGGAAAATCAACACTAACCTATCACATCATGGCCTCAGCACAAAGAGATAACGGGACAGCGGCATATATAGATGCAGAGCATGCGTTAGATCCAAGTTATGCAGGAAGATGTGGTGTAGATATAGAAAACCTACTAATCAGTCAGCCTGACACGGCTGAACAAGCACTAGAAATATGTGAATACTTAGTGAAAAGCAATGCAGTAGACGTAGTCGTAATAGATAGCGTAGCAGCAATGGTACCAAAAGCAGAATTAGAAGGTGACATGGGAGATTCGCACGTAGGATTACAAGCAAGATTAATGTCACAAGCATTAAGGAAACTCACAGCGTCGATAAGTAAATCCGGAACAGCAGTAATATTTATAAATCAAATTAGAGAAAAGGTAGGGGTGTTTTGGGGCAGCCCAGAAGTAACACCTGGAGGAAGGGCATTAAAATTTGCAAGCTCAGTAAGAATAGATTTGAGAAGAATAGAGTCCTTAAAACAAGGAACAGACATAATAGGGAATAGAGTGAGAGCAAGAGTAGTAAAAAACAAAGTAGCTGCACCGTTTAAAACAGCAGAATTTGACATAATGTTTAATGAAGGAATTAGTAAAGAGGGCGATTTATTGGATTTGGCAGTAGCAAGTAACATAGTTAAGAAAAGCGGAGCATTTTATTCATTCGGTGAAATACAAATAGGAAGAGGTAGACAACAAGCGAAGGTATTCTTAAAAGAAAATCCAGTATTAACAGATGAAATTGAAGAATTAGTAGAAAACTCATTCACACCAGACACATTAAATGATGTGGTAATTCCATCAACAGAAGAAGATGTAACAATAGATGAATAATCAATTAAAAGAGAAGAATGATAAAACAAAGTTAGCATTAAAAAAAGCAAATAATTTCATAAGCTACAGACCAAGAAGTACAACAGAGGTAGAAAATAAACTTGCATCAATGTTCGATGAAGATATTGTGGAAAATGTTGTCAATAATCTAAAAAAGGAAAAACTATTAGATGATTTGAAATTCGCAAAATTATGGGTAACTTCTAGAACTTTATCTAATCAAAAAAGCGAAAATTACATAAGATACGAGCTAGAACAAAAAGGAATTTCAAGTTCAAATATTAATATCGCTTTATCAGAAATTGATAATGACGAAAATGCGTATAACGCTGGATTTAAAAAAATACGGTCTCTATCAAATTTACCTAAAAAACTAATGGAAAAAAAACTAGAATCTTTTTTAAGAAGAAAGGGTTTTAATATTTCGACAACTAGGTTAGCAATAAAAAAATTGACAGAAAAAAACATATAAATTTTTAAGTCATGGTATCTTATAAGATAAATTTCTTATAGGAGAAAATCAAAAAATGGACGGAGACTTATTAAGAATAATCCTCATAGGTATATTTTTAATTTTATCTGCCTTTTTTTCCAGCTCTGAAGCTGCTTTCTTATCTTTACAAAAAACTAGATTATCTTATTTAGTGAGTAATAAAATTCCCGGCGCTAAAAGAATTTCAGAAATGGTAAATAACACTGAAAGACTTTTATCAACAATTTTACTAGGTAACAATCTTGTAAATGTAGCACTAAGCGCCTTGATTACTGCTTTATGTGTAGATTTAATGAAAGACAGTTCTACATTAGCTATACCAGTTGCAATAGGCATAGGAACAGTTCTGCTCTTAATATTTGGTGAAATAATCCCGAAAAGTATTGCAGTTAAAAATGCCGAAAAGACATCTTTTTTATTTGCAAAACCTCTCAAAATTTTTGAAACATCACTATTTCCCATTACTGTTCTACTTCAATGGTTATCTCAAATTACCCAATCTATTTTTGGCCAAGATAACGAAAAGGAAGAAGGTGTCACTGAAGGAGAAATATTATCATTAATTGATTTAGGTGAAGCAGAAGGAACTGTTGAAGCAACTGAAGCTGAGATGGTAGAAAATGTATTTAAATTCAGCGATATTCAAGTCAAAGAAGTTATGACACCAAGAATAGAAATTATTTCAATAGAAAAAGGTGCGACTCTTTCAGACTTTTTAAAAATTTATCAATCAAATTCTCATACCCGATTTCCGGTTCACAAAGAAAATAATGAAAACATCATAGGAATCATTTCCACAAAAGATGTTTTGAGAGTTTTATCCTTAGAAGGAATCAATTTTCAAGACTCTGTAACTGAAATTATTAGAGATGCATATTTTGTGCCTGAAACAAAGTTAGCATCAGATTTATTCGAAGAATTACGTTTAACAGGTAATCAAATGGCTATTTGCTTAGATGAGTATGGAGGGATCGCAGGATTAGTAACATTAAAAAGATTAACAGAGGCTATCGTTGGAAAAGTTGCAGAAGAGGGTCAATCGTTAGAAGAAGAATATGAAAGTATTAGTCATAACAGTTTCCAAATAGAGGGAGGCATGGATATAAATGACGTGAACTCTCAATTAAATTTAAATTTACCAGATGGAGAATATGAAACTATTGCAGGTTTTGTATTATCAACACTTGGCGAAATACCTAAGACAGGAGATAAATTTATATTCGAGAACTTAACATTCGAAATTATTAGTATGGACCAATTAAGAATCGATTCAATATTAATTACAAGAACTTCCAACATGGATCAGTTACCTGAAAATCAATCAACTAATTAATTGCATGTCCAAAATGAATTCAAATTTCGATCTAAATAAGATACTTGCAAAATCAATAGAATCAAACAAGCTCAACAAATTTAGAATACTTGTAGGGGTTTCCGGCGGGCCAGATTCAGTAGCTTTACTGCATTCACTAAACGATATGAAAGATAAATATGATCTTTCAATTTTTGGAGCTCATTTAAATCATGGGTTAAGATCAACCGATTCTTCAAATGACCAAAAATTTGTTGAAAAAAAATTCAGCGAATTGAAAATCCCTTTCGTAACAAAACAAATAAACTTAAATGAAATTGTTGAAAACGAATCATCTTCTTTAGAAAATATAGCCAGAATCGAAAGACACAAATTTCTATTTGATACATCAAATCATTTTAATACTAGTTTAGTAGCATTGGGGCACCATATAGATGACCAAGCAGAAACTATAATTTTACATATTCTAAGAGGTTCAGGATTAGATGGAATTAGGGGTATGAATGAAATCTCTAAAAGAAAAATTGACAATCAAGAGATAAATATTTACAGACCTCTTCTAGGTACTTCTCGCCAAGATATTTTAAAATACCTATCCGAAAAAAATATCAATTTCCATATAGATGCGACGAACTATTCTACAAAATATACTAGGAATTCTATTAGGCATTCTTTAATGCCCCAATTAGAAACTTATAATCCAGAAATCAAGAAAAGCCTACGTAGATTAAGTGAGTCAGTAAAATACGATTTAATTTTTTTAGAAGAATTTGCAAAAAACCAATTTAATGAAATATCTGAAATCACTCAAAATCAAATTGCCTTCAAAACACAAAAGTTACTAGACTTATCGCCTGCTATTCTATTTAGAGTAATTAAACATTCATTTACTCAACTGACTGACAATCACCAAGATATAGAAATGATTCATATCAAAATGATTGAAAGCTTAATAAAAGGCGGAACAGGGAAAAAAATACAACTGCCAAAAAACCTCACCGCAATAAAACAGTACGATCAATTAATAATTACTACAAATAAAAATCCTGAGTCTTTATTTCCTGAAATAGACAAAATATTCAGTATTAATATACCAGGCACAACTTTTATAAATAATTGGCAAATCACTACAACTTCCCCCAAAAAACCATTCAACTGTGAAAATCCATCTAGTAATATTGCTTATATAAAATATAATTCTAAAAACAATCACCTGTATGTAAGAAAACGCAAAAAAGGTGATAAGTTTTTACCTTCTGGAATGACTAATCATAAAAAAATTCAAGATTACATGGTAGATCAAAAAATCCCTCAATCACTAAGGGATCGCATACCTTTATTAGTAAATGAAAAAGATGAAATATTATGGGTTGTAGGATGGCGCACTTCAGAATTAGCAAAAACATCTGACGAACAAGAAAGCCTAAAAATCAACTTTGAATTACAAACAAACAGCTGACGCAAATTATGGAATCAAATTTCAAACAAAAATTAACTAACAAACAATTTGTCATCACTATGGAAGTAAGCCCACCGGATGAGTTTGACTTAAAATCATTTTTCCCAAAATTTGATTTCATAAAAACACAAAAAATTGATGCCCTAAATGTCACAGACACCGCTAGAGCGCAAGGAAGAATGAGCCCTTTAGCAATTTCATCATTAATTCAAAATGAATTTAATATAGAAACAATTATGCATATTGCTGTAAGGCATAGAAATTTATTATCTCTTCATTCAGACTTAATGGGAGCCCATGCTTTAGGAATCAAAAATATTTTCTCTGTGATGGGAGATAAGCCTAAAAAAGATTCTCCATTTATTAATTCAACTTTTTCGGATTTAACTCCCAACTCTGCCTTGAAATTGATGAAAAATTTTAATAATGGCCTATCAATTAATGGGGCAAAATTGAAATCATCATCTAATTTTTTTAAAGGAGCTGCATTTAATCCATCTACAAAAAATCTAGAAAAGGAAATGCAAAACCTAAGATTAAAAGTTGAATCAGGTGCAGATTTTCTACTTACTCAGCCTTTTTATTCAACAAAAACATTACTAGATATTTTGGACATAATTGGAGAATTTCCAATCCCTTTAATAATAGGCGTCTTACCTCTTAGAAGCATTAAAAATGCTGAATTCTTACAAAAAAATGTGCCTGGAATCAATATAGATAATCATACTATGAACTTAATGGAATCTTCTAAATCTCCCATAAAAACTGGGTTAGAAATTAGTTCTAGCTTAGTTAATCAACTCAAAGGGAAAATTTCTGGAATGTATTACATTCCTCCATTCAATAACTACAAGTCGATTTTAGAATTAATAGAAAGATTAGAAATTCCCTTTTCTTTTCAGTAACCACCACTCTAAACTATCTGATAAGGC
>MDSV01142975.1_pt1 | contig 28385 bp, 27 predicted proteins | sample 810851 | NCBI WGS metagenome assembly MDSV01 (sample SAMN05326640, study PRJNA326480) | marine metagenome | isolation source: seawater | place: Atlantic Ocean: North East | collected 2012 | reverse complement strand
GACAACAACAATACGCAGAATAGGGTTGATATTGTTAATGCGCAGATATCTCCTGCTGTCGTATCTCTTTATCAAAATAATTGTGCATCGTGCCACGGTAAAAATTTACAAGGTCAAGTTGGATGGCAAAATCAACTTGATGAAGACGGTCATCGACTCGCGCCTCCGTTAAATGGTACGGCTCATACATGGCATCATTCACCAGAATATTTATACAGGGTCATAAAATACGGCTTCACAAGTTTTGATCCGAATTATGATGGAAAGATGATGGGAAATTCGGGTCTTTCTGATGAGGAAGTTTGGGATCTGATTTCGTATATTAAAGAAGTATGGCCTACCGAAATCCAAGAAGTTTATGAGAATAGATTTGGGTCATAGAAGACTCCACTTTAAATAGTCTCTTAAAGCTTAAGATTAATTAGTCAAATTCAATATCAAATTGCGTACCGCCAAATAATATTGAAGTCGTAATCCAATTATCGCCAAAAGGTGAAAAAGTAACTCTTGATGCAAAAGTCGGAGAATACTTATAAGTTATAGTGTTCGTAGAATCAGTGACTATAAATGGAGTTGCGTACTCATCCAAAACAAGAATCCTTGTCACCTCAGCATAAGAAGAAGCAAGACTATTATCATCATTAAGTAAGAAAGAGTCTGTCATAGCTCCATTATGTTCATTAGGCGTTACTCTAGAATTTGTATTTACAAAAGTTTGGGTTTCAAATGAGTTATAAGTAAAACTGTAATTGTTAAATGTGGATTGAGATTCAGAGAAAGCTTCTGTGAATCCATAGAAACTTCCATCAGCAAAGTCTTTCATGCTCATACTTCTATTTCCACCTCCCACAAAACTTCTCGGAGCTGAAAGATCCCAATTAGATGCATCACTATTTCCGGCATACATTTTTTGTTCATCAAATTCAAGTTCAACACTGATTGGAATTATAGCTGATATTATTCCATATCCATGGGTATAAACTCCAGTAGGTGGGAACGTTGCAGGAAAGCTTGTTTCAGAAGAAGTGGTTACACCAAGAGAAACTTCACTATCTTTATGGGCTGTATTAAGCAAATAAAAGCATGGATCTACAGCTGTATTTCCAAGGATATGATCCGTCGGATCACTTTCACACAAAGCCATAACATACACTGTCATATTAAATGAACTTGCAGGAGCATCACAGGTTTTAAGCGGCGCAGTGCCTGTTGTAATGCTTGAAAGTTCTGAAACATCAATTTTACCGTCATTCATGGGACAGTTGTCAAAACCATTAATTGCATAAACTGTATTTGAAAACATTAATGAAAGAAATATTAATGAAAATTTAAAAAATATACTTTTAATCATATTAGTAACCTACAATTCTTACTATTCCAGTTCTGTTGGTTTGTTTCTTAATTTTATTTTCTCTTTTAACTTTTTCAAATCTTCTTTCAGAAACATCTTCAAACTCCATCGAAAATGGCTCTACAGAGATCATAGACGCAATTTCGTATTTGAATGGTTTATGAGGCTTATTCAATTCAAGGAAATTAATGGATAGAGATATAAATTCTTGATCTTGATTCATTTTATCATAACTTATTTTTCCAAGCTCAACTGTTAATCCGTATGGAAAATCATTTTTTAAACTGTATGTCTCACCCTCAAGATCAGAAGAGTTATTAATACCATTCCAAGAAAAGGCTTCAGCATATAACTTTGAATTTGGTAAATATGGAAGTGGAAAACCAATTGCTAGATCGAATCCATCAAGAGTGAATTCCTTATTTCCATTTTTATCAAATTTAAAATCTGTTATAGCTTCATAAAAATTTGCATGAATGTCTCCAACACTAGTTAAAAGATCTGCTCCCAAACTCCATCTTTCGTGATCATTTTCAAGATCTAGATCATAAAAAGCATTTGCACCAATTAATATTGTATTACTCTCCAATAAATGCCTTTGTCCAAATCCTAGATTAATTGTTTCTATATCTGCTTGAGTGGAGAAACTTCCTTGAAAAAATAATACCCTGCCATCCTGATCATGTATTGGAACAATTGTTTTTAAACCATACTCAGGCTTTCCTTCATTAAATCCTGAAAGATCAAGTTCTACATTATTGATCATATCATTGAATACAAATTCTAGCTTTTCTTCAGCAAAAGTAGAAGCTTTGGAAACTAGTTTATCTGAAATTTCTCCTGCATAAGAAATACCAATTATGCAAATAGTAGTTAGAAATATTGAAAATAATTTAACGATTCTGATCATGAAAATATTGTAAATTAAAATGATCAGAAGAAAAATGTGAATTATTAACTATAAAAAAACCTAAAAATCTGAGGTAATGCCCTTTTTTTCCCAATCGCCATAACGAGTTGGTTCAGGTCCCTCCGAACCTCCTACTTCCTTGGGCTCAGGGGATACCTTCTTTTTTTCAGCAGTCTTAACTGTTTTTTCTTTATTTCGATCTTCACTCATAAACGATAATTTAGACTTATACGCTTAAGCGAAGCAGGAAAAAAGTATTAAATAAATACCCTTTCTGGTATATACGGAGTTAATGCTTCATAAATATGTCGGTTAAAGTTTCGCCTTCGATACTAGCATCAAACTTTTCATCTCTTGGTGATGAGGTGCAAAGTATAACGAAAGCCGGTGCAGATTACATTCATGTTGATGTGATGGATGGACATTTTGTTCCTAATTTAACAATTGGTCCTGATGTTGTTAAGTCCATAAGAGATAAGTCTGACATTCCATTTGATGTTCATTTAATGATTGATCCAGTACAACCTTACATTGAAGGGTTTGTTAATGCCGGTGCAGACATTATTTCAATTCATCCTGAAGCCAATGATGACACTGATGCTTGTATAAAAAAAATAAAATCCCATAATGTTAAAGCTGGCCTTGCTATCAATCCTGATACAAGTTGGGAAGTTGTAAAGCCTTATATGGATGTACTTGATCTAATTTTAGTCATGAGTGTACATCCTGGATTTGGTGGACAAAAATTTATAGCAAGTGCTCTTGATAAATTGGAAATTTTACGAAAAGAAATTGATCAATCTGGTAGAGACATTGAATTGGAGATTGATGGAGGAATTAATTTTGAAAACATACAGTCTGTAATTGATGCTGGCGCAAATGTCATAGTTGCTGGCACAACAACCTTTAAAGGTGGACAGTCAGAGTATGCAAACAATATTAAAAAATTAAGAGGCCAATAAATTTTGAAAATTAAAATAAAAACTGCTCTTGTTTCCGTCTCAGACAAAACAGGTTTAGAAGAACTTGTTCATTGCTTAGCAAGGCATAACATTCAAATTATATCTACTGGTGGTACTTCAAAAACTATTCAAGAATTAGGGGTTAATGTTAATGATGTTTCATCAATCACTAATTTTCCTGAAATGATGGACGGACGAGTAAAAACATTGCATCCGAATATTCACGGCGGGTTACTAGCAAAGCGGGATAATGATAACCACAAAAATTCTCAAAAAGAACATGGGATCCAAGATATTGATCTTGTTGTAGTTAATCTATATCCCTTTGAAGAGACTATTAATAGTGGCTCTAATGAAGAAAAGTGCATTGAAAATATAGATATTGGTGGGCCTGCAATGCTTAGATCTGCTGCAAAAAACCACCAATTTGTTACCGTCGTTTCAGATACAGATGACTACGAAGACATCATTTCTGAGTTAGACAAAAATGGAGGATCAACTACGCTTGGGTTTAGAAAACAATTGGCTGCAAAAACTTATTCAACCACTGCTCAGTATGACACTTTGATTAGCAATTGGTTTTTGAAAGATGATAATGAACCAAAAATAAATTTTTCATCTCCCGCTATTTTATCAAGCGAACTTCGTTATGGTGAAAATCCTCATCAATCCGCAGGAATATATAAATCTTCTTTTCAAAAATCTGGGATTCCTTATGCAGATCTTATTCAAGGCAAAGAACTTAGTTACAATAATATCAATGATGCAGATGCTGCCCTTCAATTAATTAAAGAGTTTGACTCAAAAGAATCTGCTGTTGCAATTATTAAACATGCTAATCCATGTGGCGTAGCTTGTAGTAAATCTTTGATTGATGCTTATGAAAAAGCATTTGCATGCGATACGACAAGTGCGTTTGGAGGAATTGTTGCTGTCAATCAAACTTTAGATGAAGATACTGCAAAAAAAATCGTTGAAACATTTACTGAAGTAATAATTGTTCCAAAAATTACAGAAGGTGCAAAAAAAATATTGGAAGAAAAAAATAATATTCGAGTGTTAGTAATAAATAATATGAGAGATAATAAAGTAAATCATAATTTCAAAAGTATTGAGGGAGGAATCTTAGTTCAGTCAGGTGATGACAAAGAAACAAAAGATTCAGATTTAGAAGTTGTCACAAAGATTAAACCTACTCAAGAACAAAGATCAGATATGTTATTTGCTTTCAAAGTATGTAAACACGTTAAGTCAAATGCAATCATATATGTCAAAAATAAAAAAACCATTGGCATAGGAGCTGGCCAAATGAGTCGATTGGATAGTGCAAGGATTGCTTCACAAAAAAATAGTGAGATGGAACAAACTGATGAAAATTCTCTTAAAGATTCAATTGTTGCTTCAGATGCATTTTTTCCATTTGCCGATGGACTTCTTGTTACAATTTCTTCAGGTGCTAAAGCAGTTATTCAGCCTGGAGGATCAATTAAAGATGAAGAGGTGATTAAGGCTGCCGATAAGGCTGGAATTTCAATGGTTTTTTCTGGTACTCGTCATTTTAAGCACTAAACTTACTAATAATAAATTTTTTTAGGAATCCAAAAATTATTAGAGCAAAAGAAATATAATAAAATATGAATTTTGCTTGATTTGTGTAACTAGCTAATATCACTTGAACACTAGTAATTTCATTTATTTCAGTATTCATTATTAACGAGGTTTGAATATTTTGTAATAAATCAAATCCTGCACCCATAAATGGTAATAAGTAAATAAAATCAGATTTAAATTTAAACTTAGCAAAAAATCCTAATGCAAAAGTTACTAACAAAATTGGAAAAATTATGTCTAAAGTAAAAGTAGAAATTATATAAGTAAATCTGCCTTCTGGCCCTAATTCCTGCATTACAGTTTGTACTTCAGACAAACTGAATGCAAATTTGGTATCCAACATATTTTCAAAGATATTATATGGGAGTGCCTTAAATATTTGGCCACAAATAGCAATTAAAATAAAAACAATAATTAAAATTTTGTTTTGAGATACTTGTCCCGCATAAGTTTTTATTTTTTTCATGCTTAACTTTGTTTCTCATTTACAAAAAACATTCCAATAATTCCAATTAAATTAAACAGTAATATTGCGATCATAGCGAGCTGAAGACTGTTGGTAAGAAACAAAATCAATGACATTAATCCTGGAACTAGCCATGCTGTAGACTTCCCAGCAAAAGCATAGAGTCCAAAAAATTCAGTTGTTTTTTCTGGAGGTGAAAATTTCACCATCAACGCTCTTGATGCTGTCTGAGCTGGTCCATAGAAAATTGCAATTCCTATAACAGTACAAACATAAGCTATTTGACTGTATGAGCTAAAGAGACCAAAAGATAATGTTTCTGCTGCAGATGAATTAGCTTCTACGGTGATAAAATAAAAAATAGTATCCTTATCAATTGATAGAGCAACAATTCCAGAAATTAAAAGACCCCAAAGTGAAATGTTAATCACATTTTTTGAACCAATTAAATCATTTAAATGTCCCCCATAGATAGCACTTGGTCCTGAAAATATATTAAGAATTATTCCTAAAATCAAAACTTGGGTTAAAGACATGCCAACAACTAAACTGGCATAAACACCACCTACAACAAACAATGCATTAAGTGCATCTTGATAAAACATGCGAGTTATTAAAAAAGTAAAAATATTTTTATACCTTCTTATTTCTTTAAACGTATTTATTAAATTTGTAATTCCAATCTTAATTGACTCAGTAGTACTAATCTGATTTTTTTTAATATCGGGTGTAAATAAAAAAAGTGGAATTATAAAAAACGCATACCATAAAGCGCAAAGAGGTCCAACTATTCTAATATGCTCGTATTCACTAGTATTTAATCCATAAAGTGATTCTGTTTCACCGCCAGGCCATACAAAAAAAATCAAAAACAAAATTAATGCTATGAGACCAGATATATAACCCACTCCATAACCTAATCCGCTCAACCAACCAGAATTCTCTGGAGTTTCAATAACTGCTAACATTGAATTATTAAAAACTTCAGCAAATCCAACCATAGCTGAAGCGATAATTAAACCAAACATTACAAGCCATATTCCATCTGGAGCTCCAGGATATGCATACCATAACAATGCCATTCCTAACAAAAACAAGAATGATGTTAGCCCCATCCATAACTTTCTATTACCTTTGATGTCAGTGATTGATCCTAGTACAGGACTTAAAATTGCAATTGCTAATCCTGAAATGGTTTGGGTTAAAGTAAGTTTTTGTGCTCCATCCTCACCAATAATAAAAACATCTGTAAAATAAACTGAAAATACAAATGTCATAATTAATGTATAAAAAGGCTGATTGGCCCAATCAAACATCGTCCAGGAATATCTACCTAATCTTGAAGCTCGCATATGTTGATGGAGTCTATACAATTGTTTAAGATATGTATGTTAATTTATGATTAAAATGATCAAAAAACCTCTTTCCTTACTACAAAACCTTGTTTTAACTTTTTTTTATAAAGCAAAACTTAAATTTTTTTATTACCAATCTTTCAATTTATTTAAAAATTATCCCGCAAAGCCAAAAGTTGTTGGATTAGAGTTAACAAAAAAAACTCTGATGGGCAATAAAGGAGAGTTGATATTTCTTCCAAATGATATTTACCTGACTTGGGCATTAATGAAGTATGGTGAAATCAATTACCCTATTTCAAAAATTATCAAAAAAAATCTAAAAAAAAATAAAAAGTATACCTTTATTGATATTGGAGCAAACACTGGTCTGCTTTCAAGGGAGGTAAATATAAATAATAAAAATGTAGATAAAATAATTTGTATTGAACCTGTCAAAAAAACATTTGAATGTCTTCAAAAAAACACAATAAATTTTAAAACAAAATTATTATTTAATTTTGGATTAGGGATAAAAGATTCAGTAAAGAAAATTTATATTGATAGCTCTAATCATGGTAATGCAAGTTTATCAGAGAAAATGATGAAACTAAGTAAGCATAAAAACTATGAAACCGAAAAAATAAAAATAAAATCTGTTTCAAATTTTTTTAAGAAAATTAAAAATGAAATTGATGGAAGAAATTTAATCATTAAAATTGATGTTCAATCCTATGATGAATTAATATTTTCTCTAATACCAGAAAACGTTATTAAACATACAGATCTTTTATGTTTTGAGTTGACAAGAAAACACTATTTAAATCTTCCAAAAATATCCTTACCAAAATTTAAAAGGAATGTAAGAAGATTCAAAAAAACTTGGTCTGAACAATTAGGTACAATGTCAACGAATGAACTAATAGAAATTACTTATGGAAATAAAAAAATAAAAGATATCGAAACAGATATCTACCTTACAAAATAGTTATTTGGTCGGCTTAAAAATAAAATTATTATTACTAAATTTTAAATTTTCTTTTTCATTTACTTCTTCAAGTTTAAATTCTTGATTTAAAATATAGCATTTGTAACCAAAATTTTTTATTTCACTTATAATTAACTGTGGGGAAAATCCTGTATGTCTTTCTTCTATTTCGATTAGAAGATTGGGTTTATCAGTATCCAAAAGATTCTTTGCACCTCGAATAATATCTAACTCATGACCTTCGACATCAATTTTAATGAATCCAATCTTATGATTAAAGTTATATTCGTCTAATGAAATTTTTTTTACATTAATAGAACTATAATTTAAATTTTTAAGTTCGTTTGCTGCATGAATAGAGGCAATTCCTAATTGATATTTTTGTTCATAATCGTATTCAATACTTTCATCTCTATACGGTATTTTAAGTTTGGCTACTCCACTTGATGAAGAAACGGCTAAATTTTCTATTTTAATGTTATTGGTGTTATTAAAACTTTTTTTTAGTTTATCAATTAATAGCGGGTTAGCTTCAAAGGCATAAACAAAATCTGAGTGTGTTAATAAATGGTAAGAATATATTCCTCTGTAAACACCTATATCTACAGATGCTAGTTTGGAATCCACTAGCTCTTTAATAATTTTTATTTCTGGTTCTGTTTGTTTCTTGAGGTATCTTTCAGCTCTTCTTTTTAATAAAAAAGACTCTGACAAAAAGAGTGATTTTTTAAAAAAATATTCAATTTTTTTTGGATTAAAAAATCTCATAAGATAACAAAATGGAGCGAGTGAAGGGAGTCGAACCCTCGACCTAAACGTTGGCAACGTTTCGCTCTACCACTGAGCTACACTCGCACTGTATAAAATTAGTAGTTATTCAAAGTGAGATGCAAACTATTAAAATTAACACTAACTTACAACCAGAAATATTATTATATTCTAAATACTCCAACAATTCATTTTTTATAGTAATATTGTTCTTAAATAACAACAAAAAATTCTATGAAGCTACTATTGATTAAATTATTGATATTTGCAGGTCAGCATTTTTTCTTTGTACGAGGAAAATTGAGAAATATTTTAATAAGGGCAGTACGCTCAATTATTAATTATAAAATTGATAATAATCCATTAAATACTCGAATTAAAAGTTCTGTGAACGGAGTCCCTTTTTATTTTTACTTTGATGCACTTTCTGAAGTAAAGCAAGTATTTGGTAATTATAATAAAAAAGAAATTGATTTTTTAAAAAAGAAAATGAAATCAGGATCTGTTTTTGTCGACATAGGTTCTAATGTAGGTTTTTACAGTCAAAATATTGCATCTATTTTTCCTAAAATAAAATTTTCAAAAATTTTGTCAATCGAACCAAATTATATTTTAGTAAATAGACATAAAGATAATATTGATTTGTTAAGTAAAAAAATAAGAGGAATAGAAAATAAAATTTTTATTGAAAATTATGCAGTTGGAGAATTTAGTCAGGATATATATCTGAATTTAAAAGAGGGCTATGGAAGCGCTAGTATAGTAACACAGCCAGACGATAATAGTGTTAGGGTAAAAATGAAACCGCTAATAGAAATATTAACTAAAAATCAGATTCAATTTATAACATGTTTAAAAATTGATATTGAAGGTTATGAAGATCAAGCTCTAATACCCTTTTTTAAACATGCCCCAAAAACACTATACCCTCAACATATTGTATTAGAAACAGGTCACTCAGGATGGGAAAACAAAGATTTAGTAAAGTTTATTGTCAATTATGGATATGTTCAAAAATTCAAAACTCGCGGAAACTTGTGCTTAAGTCTTCAAGATGAATAAATCAATCAACTGTAAAAATATAAAATGTCTTGTTTTTTTAAATTATATAATTATTTAAAGAGTAATCAATTAATTCAAAATATCTTATAGTGAACAATATAAAATCAACAGAAGATCTGCCTAAAAAAATATCAATATTTCCTCTAACTGGAGCTGTTTTGTTTCCAGGGACACAACTGCCACTAAATATTTTTGAGAAGAGATATATTAATATGATAGATGATGCTTTAGCTAACTCAAATAGATTAATTGCAATGATTCAGCCTTCAACTACTAATGATGGTGATACAAAAAAGTTAAAAAACGTTGGTTGTGTAGGCAAAATTACGACTTTTAATGAAATTGAAGATAACCGTTATATGATTACTCTAACTGGCATAATTAGATTTAAAATTAGAGAAGAGCTAGATACTACGTCTTTATATCGACAAGTTACTCCTGATTTCGAAAACTTTAAAATGGATTTAGAAAGTCAAAATGTAGACAATATTGATAGAAATAAATTGCTTGGTCTAATAAAAAAATATCTTGAACATAGAAATATGTTAACTGATTGGGACATTATCCAACAGACTTCTACTGAACAACTAATTAATTATTCTGGAGTACTAGTGCCTTTTACCCCTGAAGAAAAACAGTTGCTATTAGAATCTAAATCATTAACTGAACGCTGTAGTGCACTTGAAGCTTTATATCAATCTTATATATTTGATCTTTCCAGTGAAAATAGTACAAAAATACACTAGAGATCTCTGAAATAATTATATCCTGTAGCACTGTTTACAAAATATTGTTTTAAAGTTTTGTTTTGATTAAATATTTTTAAAACTGATTTAGTTAATTTTCTAATATTCTTATTTTCAATTGAAAAAACTTCATCCAAAATTAAAGTTCCAAATGAATAAGCTACATTATCGGATTTACGCAAATTTTCGTATTCATTTAAAGCAACTCTATCTCCTAACTCATAACCAAGGGATCTGTATTTAATTAATTGTTTTGTAAGACATGCAATATCTTTAATTATTAAATTTAAACCCTGTCCAGCAATTGGGTGAATGCTATGCGCAGCATCTCCAATAATGGCTAATCGTTCTGAAAAAAGTTTTTTCGAAAAAGAAAAAGAAAGATTATATCTTTGAAGACTAGTGATCTCAAGTTCATGAATTTCTGGTTTCAGTATATGTTTAATTGCTTCTTCAAGTTTTTTTTCATCTAATTTTAATTCATTAGATTCTTTTTTAAGAGACCAAACTATTGAAGCATAACTAGAGCTATAAGGTAACAATGCTAATGGTCCATTGGGTGTAAAGTACTGATAGGCTATGTTTGAACTTTTTCTTCTAACTTTTGCAATTATAGAAAGTGCTGTCTGCTCAAAATCATGAGTAATAAAATCAAATTCACTGAGTTTTTTAATAAATGAATTTTTACCATCTGCCATAATAAGAAGTTTTGCTGAAAAAGATGAAGCAGTCGATGAAATAACCTCAATCTGATTATTTAGTTTGTTTATTTTTGAAACCAACTCATCATTAAATATACGTATATTATTATCTAAAATAAGATCGTCTAAGATTTCGACAATTTTTTTATTTGGAATTATTTTGCCCAAAAAGTCTTCTTTATTTGCTTCAAAATTAAATTTAGCATTTTCTTTGTCTGATGGATCATATTGACAACAATAAAGCTGTTTAATTTCTTCAAAATTCAGCTTTGACTCATTACCTCCTAAAATTTCTAAAAAAAATTTAATCGAACCTGATGAAAGAAAAGTGACCAGGTTGGAGGTTTCTTTTTTCAAAGACTGATTGGGCAAAATAATAACCTTGAATCTATGTAAACTGAGATAAAGCGCTGCCAGTTTAGCTGAAATTCCAGCTCCTATTATGATTACATCTGCTTGTGTTGGTTTTTCCATTAACTTACTTAAATTTATCAATTATTATATAAGTTATATAATTAGTTAATGATTCATTTACAAATAAAAGTGTATTGTCAATTCAAGAGATTTGGTAATGAGAATTTTTCCTGAGGCTTTTCAAATTTTTATTATGAGACGCCTAGCTGAACTAGCGGGTATTTTGTCCCTTTCTATAGGTGGACTAATCTTGATATCTATTTTTTCTCATTCTGTATTTGATCCAACGGTAAATAATTTAAATAATCAAAATATTACTAATTTAGCAGGATCTCTTGGGGCTAATTTATCTGATATACTTTTACAATTATTTGGCTATACCAGTGTCTTAATCGTATTAATTCTTACAGCTTGGTCTTTTAAACTTATCAAAGATAAACGACTATCATTTTTTGCTGTAAATCTTTTTCTACTTCCTTTTTTCTTAATCTCAATTGCAACTTTTTTTGAGTTAACTCAATTGATTAAAATAAATGGATTTCTAGCAAAAGAAATAATACTTTTTCTCACGGGATTAAACTTTACTTCTCAATCGAATTTATATTACAGTTTATTAACTCTGAGTATAATTTTATCAGTTACTTGCCTATACTTTTGTATGGGTTTAAGTATTAAAGAATGGAGGTATATTTTTAGCTTTATTGTAAGTATTTTTGTAAAAACATTTAGCCTTCTACTTTTATTTACTAAAATTATTAATTTTAAAAAGAGATCACAAGAGAAAATAAACGAGCATTCAGAAAAATCAGAATTAGTAGAAAAAATTGAACCTAAGATTGATTTTGAAAATCTGAGAAGTACTCCTGTACAAGAGTTTAATAAAAATAATAACAACTCTACATTAATTCAACAAAGTGAGATTAATCTTGAAGATAGCAACTCTTATAATTTTCCATCAATCAATCTTCTTACTCAACCAAATAGTGAAAATAATGAACAATATAGCAAGGATGAACTTGAACTAAATGCAAGTAAATTAAAAGAAGTATTATCAGATTTTAAAATTGAGGGTGAAATTATTAATGTTGCTCCAGGTCCTATTGTCACTATGTATGAACTTCAGCCTGCTCCAGGAATCAAAGCCTCAAAAGTTATTGCTCTTTCTGATGATATTGCAAGAAACATGAGTGCAATGTCTGCACGTGTAGCAATTATTCCAGGCAAAAATGTTGTAGGTATTGAAATTCCTAATAAATATAAAGAATCAGTTTTCTTAAGTGAATTATTTTCAGATGTAAACTTTGCTTCTAGTAATAAAAATTTATTACTAGCTCTTGGAAAAGATATCAGTGGAAATGCAATTTTTACAAACCTGGAGGAGATGCCTCATTTATTAATTGCTGGAACAACAGGTTCAGGTAAATCAGTTGGAATTAATGTTATGATTGCCTCTATTTTATATAGATTATCACCTGAAGACTGCAAATTTATACTTATAGATCCAAAAATGTTAGAACTTTCAGTTTATGAAGGTATTCCGCATTTAATTACTCCAGTGGTAACGGATCCTAAACAAGCAATTAATGCACTAAAGTGGGTTGTTAAAGAAATGGAAAATCGTTATCAAAAAATGTCATTGTTGGGAGTAAGAAATATAGAAAATTATAATTTGAGAATTAAAGAATCTATAAAAAAATCAGAACAAATATTTAGATCAGTACCTGCAGGAATCAATCCTGACACGGGACAACCTCAGACAAAAAAAATTGAAATAGAACTTAAGAAAATGCCTTTTATTATTGTTGTTGTTGATGAGATGGCTGATCTGATGATGGTAGCAGGAAAAGAAATCGAACATGCTATTCAAAGATTATCTCAAATGGCAAGGGCTGCAGGTATACACTTAATAATGGCGACCCAGCGCCCAAGTGTAGATGTCATAACCGGAACAATTAAGGCTAATTTTCCAACACAAATCAGTTTCCAAGTCAGTTCTAAATTCGATAGTAGAACTATTCTTGGTGATGAAGGAGCTGAAAGATTACTTGGCAAGGGAGATATGCTGATGATGAATGCAGGTGGTCGAACAACCCGAATTCATGGACCATTTATTTCTGATAAAGAAATTGAAGATATTGTAAGCTCATTGAGAAAGCAGGGATTACCTGAATTTGTGGAAGATGTAATTAGAGAAGAAATTGAAGATGAATCTGTATTAAGCTCTGTTAATGATTCAGACAAAGATGAGTTGTTTAAAGATTCACTTGAAATAATTGCGCGCGAGGGTAAAGCATCTACAAGTTTACTTCAGCGCAAGTTACAAATCGGATATAACCGAGCAGCTCGTATAATAGATCAATTAGAAGAACAAGACTATATTAGCTCAGCTAACCACGTTGGTAAAAGAGAAATTAATTATGATAAAATTAATACTTAATGAAGAAAATTTTTTTAATTTTTTTTTTACTTTGTTTAACTCTAGTTAATTCCAAATCAGATATAATTAAAGATAGTCAAGAAATTATTACCTCAATTGAAAACAATTGGAATAGTATAAACACAATGTCAGGGAGATTTGAACAAACTGACGTAGATAATAATATTGAATATGGTAATTTTTATTTTGATAAACCTTATAAATCAAAATTTTCCTATGACCATAAAGATGAAACAATAATTACAAATCAATTATTAATTAATATACTTGATGCAGAAGGATATCAAATTGATAGCTATCCTATAGGTAACTCACCAATTAAAAATATTTTATCTAATAATATTAAATTAGATGAGATATTTAAAATTATTGGTGTTGAGCGAATGATTGAGAAAGAAGATGTTTATAAAATTACTGTTGCGAATAAAAACTCTGATAACTCAGATAAAAAAGTTTTATTTTTTTTTAGTGTTGATGATTTAACACTTAAAAAATGGGTCATTTTCGACGAATTTAGGAATAAAACTGTTTTAGAGTTTACAAATATACAAAAGAATATATCTATAGGGCCAAATATTTTTGTTGTTCGATATCGACATTAAATGGACAGCAGGTAGGTTAGTATAAACTTTTTCAAATTATTTATTTATGACGGTTAGTTCGATTAAAGAGCATAAGAGAGGCTCACTTGAAAAACTTAAGAAATGGCTTGATTCTCAAAAAATTTCAGAGGTGGAATGTATTTTTCCTGATATTGCAGGTTCTTCAAAAGGTAAAATCCTTCCTGTAAACAGATTTATAAAATCAGTCGAAGAGCAAAGTCTGAAATTAGCTGACTCCGTGTTTGGACAAACTGTTTCAGGAAAATGGGTATATGAAAGTGAGGTTATTGATTACGTTGAGGAAGATTTATTTATGATTCCTGATCTTGCAACGATTAGAAGAATTCCATGGAATAAAGAGCCGACAGCTCAAATTATCTGTGACCTACAATACTCTGACAACAGCCCTTCAGAAATTGCCCCAAGACAAGTACTAAAAAAAATAATCAAACTTCTTGAAAAAAAAGAAATGGAAGCTGTTGTTGCTCCCGAATTAGAATTTTATTTATGTGAACAAAATTTAGATCCTGACCTACCTCTTAAAACCCCTGTTGGTAAGTCAGGTAGAAGAGAAACTGGAAGTCAAGTTTTTGGAATTGATGCGGTAAATGAATTTGATAAATTAACTGATGATATATATGATTATTGTGAAATTCTAAAAATAGGAGTTGATACTTTAATTCATGAGTCAGGTCCATCTCAAATAGAAATTAATTTAAACCATGGCGATCCTTTGGCATTAGCAGATCAAGCTTTTATGTTCAAAAGAGCTGTAAGACAAGTTGCACTTCAACATGGAATACACGCAACATTTATGGCTAAACCTTACCAAGGACATCCAGGTAGTTCAATGCACATCCATCATAATTTGATTTCATCAAAAACAAGGAAGAATCTATTCTGTAATGAAGATGGTAGTAATTCTAAAACATTCTTTAATTTTATTGGTGGTCTACAAACATATCTTCCTGATGCTATGCTGTTCTTTGCGCCATATGTAAATTCTTATCGTCGCTTTGTTATAGATGCTTCTGCCCCAATTAATACTCACTGGGGAATTGAAAATAGAACTGTCGCTTTTAGAGTTCCTACATCACACACAACCGCTAGGAGAATTGAAAATCGTATTCCTGGAGCAGATACCAATCCTTATTTAGCAATCGCTGCTTCTCTAGCTTGTGGTTATTTGGGAATTAAAGAGGAGCTTGAACCAGAAAAACCTATTGCTGGAGACGCTTTTGAAAGAAGACATAATATTCCAAAATATCTTCCTGATGCGTTAAAGCGTCTGAAGGTAAGTAATGAGCTAGCAGAAATTCTTGGCAACGACTTTCTTACTCTTTACACAGAAATCAAACAAACAGAGCATGATGCTTATCAGAATGTGATTAGCGCATGGGAACGAGAACATTTATTACTAAACGTATAAATGTATTTACAATAAAGATGTATCTAATTGATACCCTTCATCTAAATGATTCAGAAAATTTTCTAAACCAAGTTTAGTTTCTAGTTTTTTTCTTAAAGAATATATATGCGTTTCCAGTGTGTGAGTATCAATTTGATCATCATACTCCCAAATGTCTTTCAATAATTGTTTTTTGGAAACAGGCTTATTTTTATAATTTAAGAGGCACGAAAATATTTCGTTTTCTTTTTCAGTGAATCTCAATAATTTATTTTGATTAAATAGAGATCGTGCATTGAAATCATAGTTAAAATTAATAAAATTTATTATGCTTTGATTTGTTTTTAATTCTTGGGAAATATCATTAGATACTCTTTCAAAAAGATCATTAATATGGAAGGGAGGTTTAATTAAAATAATTTCAGAATTGACCTTAAAATTAACTTTTAAATCTTTTGCATTATCAATTAAATAAATCTTCTTAATATTATTATACTCTAACAATTGGAGTGCAAATTTATCAGTTATAATTGTAGAATCAAAAAATTCTGTTTCTTTATCATAAAATAGTATTTCAAATTTGATATCTGTTTGGTCATTTATCTGTACAATGATCTCATCTAGAGTATCAAATAATTTTTTCTCTCCTATTAATACTGATATTTTATTTTTGCTCATATCTTTTATGTTTTATATTATATATATAATGAGTATGAGGATAAAAAAAAATTATTTGTTCTATAATGGTAATAAATACAAGTGTTCGATAGGCAGTGCTGGTTTTAGTAATAAAAAGAAAGAGGGGGATAGGTGTACACCAATAGGTATTTTCCGTGTTACAGATATTTTATTTAGGGAAGATAAATTAAAAGACTTAAATACTAACTATGATTTAAAAACAATATCTCCTAGAGATGGGTGGTGTGATGATCCGAGCAGCAACCATTATAATACAAAAATAAAATTTCCTTTTTCCAAAAGTGCTGAGAAGCTTTTTCGTCAAGATAATCGATACGACATAATTTGTATTACAAATCATAATCAAAATCCAATTATAGCTGGCGCAGGCAGTGCAATATTTATACATATAGCAAGTGAGAATTATTCTCCTACCGCAGGTTGTATCGCCCTAAGTTTAAATGATCTAACTGAAATATTACCTACTTTAACGAAAACAACAGATATATATTTTGGTCCTTAGCTTCTTTGACCAAAAATTGAAGTTCCAATTCTGACATGAGTAGCACCATATTTAATTGCTATGTCATAATCATTGGACATACCCATGCTTAAGCATTTGATTTGATGATTTTTTGCCAGACCTCTAAGAATATTAAAATGAGATTTAGGATCTTTATCAATAGGAGGAATACACATCAAACCTTTAATCTTAAGATTATGCTGAGTAATACATTGGCTTATAAACTCATCAGCATCATTTAGCAAAACTCCTGATTTTTGTATTTCATTTCCTGTGTTGATTTGAATAAAATAGTTTTTTTTGATATTCATTTTGCTTTCTATTCTTTTAATTTCTTCAACAATCTTTATTCGATCAACTGAATGAATGTCATCACAGTAATTAAATATAGAATTAATTTTCCTACTTTGAATTTTTCCAATAAAATGGAGTTTAGTAGATGGATAATTTTTTTTTAAATCTATCCATTTACTTTCTACTTCCTGCAATTGATTTTCACCAAAGGAAAAATGGCCTTGATTAATAATATTCTGAATGGCGGATATTGATTGTTTTTTGCTTACCGCGATGAGTTCGATTTCTTCAATATCCCTTTTAGCAGATAGGACTGATTTTATAAAATCATTTTGAAAGTTTTTGAATTGGCTCATAATAAAAAGCACCCCACAGCATAATACTGCGGGATGCTTTAAATATAAACTTAAACTATAAGATTAATTAAAATCCTACTGTATAAGTAACAGTCCAAGTGTCTGCATCACCTGTATCAGTTCCAGAAACATCAGCTTCTAGATACTCAACAGAGTAACTCATAGCACCTAAACTTTTGATAGCACCAACATGCATATAATCAGTGTCAGTTGCAGCATCAAGCTCAGCAAACGCTACGCCAACACTCATTCCCATAAGGGAAGTGCTAACACCAAATTGTGTTTCTTCTGAACCGTTATCTCCATCATACATAGCATAACCAAGGTTCATGCCACCTAATGAATAAGATGCAGTTACAAAAGAAGGATCAACGTCAGCAGTTGCTCCAGTGTAATCAATTGTAGATACACCAGCAGCTAGACCAAGACCCATTACAGATCCAGTCACAGCATAAGACATAACAGCGTCATGTCCGTCAGCAGCATCACTACCAGTAAGTCTAGTTCCTGTAGTTCCACAAGTACCATTTGCAGTAATTGTAGTTACAGCACCAGTTAGGTTAGTCATACATGCACCAGCAACACCATCAGTTTGCGCAACTTCCATACCTCTTGAAATCTTAGCTGTAAAGCCGTTGATTGCAGGTGTAGTATACATAATAGATGCACCAGAAACAGTGTCACCATCGTTAAAGTTTGCTGCTGCAGCAAAACGAGGGCCGTATGCATTTAGAGAGTTAATAGCAGGACTTCCGTCTGTTTTATCAACAGAAGAGTCTTGTCCATCACCTAAACCAAGTGTTCCCATACCAGTATCAACAAAAACATCTGTGAAGTGTCCGCCACCAGATGCACTAATGTTGAAAGTTACTCCCATACCGTTATCAAGAGTATCAGTATAAGTAACATACATTGATGCAGTTGATGTAGCATGAGTCATTCCGCCGCCATCAGGATCTTGCATTGATGCAGCGTAGAAACCACTTATTGCTAGCTCAGCATGTGCAGCAGTTGCAGACATTACTGTAGCTAAAGCAGTAGTAGTTATTAGTTTTGATCTATTCATAATAATTTCCTTTCTTATGTAATTGATCGTTAGTTAGTTAAATTTAACTGCTGGCAATTATCTTTAAATTTAGCCAAAAATCAAAAAAAAAATATATTTATGACACATTTTATTATTAAATTGTGCTATTTTTATCACATTTTTTTATCTAAAAAGAAGCTATAGCGTCATAGTCTAATATTTGGTATATATCTTCAAATATCCTTTTTTATCAATATAAAATTTTAAAAATATGAAAAACCTCAAGATTTTACCTTTTCTATTATTACTCTTCTTTTTATCAAGTTGTGCAAGTTTGGACATTGTAAGAAATGAGACAGATATAGATAAAGAAAAAGATATGTCAGATGGTAAATCAAATCGACAAGGATTTGATACAGGCAGTGGACCTTTTGACGAATTTATGGATGGGATAAATCCTTTTGGCGGAGGAGATGCTTATTATGGATTTGGTGGTTCAATAACTTTTGGAGCTGCCTTAGGCAAAATTAACTTTATGCCACTATCTTCAGTTGATGCCAATTCAGGTGTCATTATTACTGAGTGGTATAATATTAGTAATGATGAAACTCGAATTAAAATAAACATCCAAGTTTTAAATGATGAGATGAATGATGATTCTATACTAGTACAACTATTTCAACAAAACTTTGATGGAGAGAAATGGGTAGATCGAGGGAATGACAAGGATAAAGCAGATAAAATCAAATTCAGTATTCTTGAAGAAGCTCGTTTACTAAAAACAACAGCTGATTTATCATAGTTTGATAAATTTTTTTTACTTTTATTTTTTAAATTAAGATGGTTGAAAAATACAATCCTAAAATTGTAGAAAAAAAATGGCAAAAGTTTTGGCAAAATAATAATAGTTTTCAAGCCAAAACAGATTCTTCAAGAAAAAAGTATTATGTCCTTGAAATGTTTCCCTACCCTTCGGGCAAAATTCATATGGGCCATGTAAGAAATTATACTCTTGGCGACGTTGTAGCGAGATATAAGCGAGCTCAAGGATTAAATGTATTACATCCAATGGGTTGGGATGCTTTCGGTTTACCTGCAGAGAATGCTGCTATTCAAAATAAAACATCACCAAAAAAATGGACATACGAAAATATTGAGCAAATGAAAAAACAATTAAAACTAATGGGATTTTCAATTGATTGGTCTAGAGAGTTTGCTACTTGTGATGAAGATTATTATTTTAATCAACAAAAACTTTTTAGAACACTTTATGAAAATGGCTTGGTCTATCGAAAAGAATCTTTGGTAAATTGGGATCCTGTAGAACAAACAGTGTTAGCAAATGAACAAGTTATAGAAGGTAAGGGTTGGAGATCGGGAGCGATTGTTGAACAAAAAAAACTATCGCAGTGGTTTTTTAAAATTACAGAATTTTCCGAAGAACTTTTGTCAGATCTATCAAAACTTAATCGATGGCCAGAGAAAGTAAAATCCATGCAATCAAATTGGATTGGAAAATCAACTGGATGCCAGGTTCAATTTGAAATTTATGATAATAATAAAATCTCAAAAAATACAAAGTTAGAAATTTTTACAACTAGGCAAGATACTATCTTTGGAGCTACTTTCTGTGCAATATCACCTAATCACTCATTTGCGGAATCTCTATCGCAGGAAAATAAATCAATTAATGAATTTATAATAAAGTGTCAAAAAAAAGGATTTAGTGAAGAAACATTGGCTAAAGAGGAGAAGGAGGGAGTGTTTACAAACTATTTTGTGAAACATCCCTTCAAGAAAGATACTTTTTTACCAATTTATGTAGCTAATTTTATATTAATGGATTATGGCACTGGAGCTATTTATGGTTGTCCTGCACATGATCAAAGAGACTTAGATTTTGCTAATAAATATAAATTAAACATAATTCCCGTAATTTGTCCTCTTGGAGCTGATCCAAAAAGTTTTAAAATTAATGATGAGGCGTATACTGGAAATGGGACACTAATTAACTCAGAATTTTTAGATGGAAAAAATATTGAAAGTGCAAAACAAGAGGTAAATCAAAAATTAGAAAAACTAGGAATCGGTCAATCAAAAATAAACTATCGATTAAGAGACTGGGGTATATCAAGACAACGATACTGGGGATGTCCTATCCCAGTACTGTATAGAGAAGACGGGGAAATAGTGTTAGTTCCAGAAAAAGATCTACCAGTAAAATTACCTGAAGAAATTAATTTTGAAGAAAGGGGCAACCCATTGGATACTCACTCCACATGGAAGCATACTTTATGTCCAGATACAGGTATGAAGGCGACAAGAGAAACTGACACGCTCGATACTTTCGTTGACTCATCTTGGTATTTTTTGAGATTTTGCTCAGCTAATAATAATAAAGCTCCCTTTGATGAAAAAGATATCGATTATTGGATGCCAGTTGATCAGTATGTTGGTGGTGTAGAACATGCAATTTTACATTTGTTATATTCTCGTTTTTTCAGCAGGGCTCTTCGAAAAGGCAAAAAATTAAAAATTTCAGAACCCTTTGACGGTCTATTTACACAAGGCATGGTATGTCATGAAACTTTTAAAAATGAGAAGAATGAGTGGGTGTACCCTGATGAAGTTATAGAGGAAAAAGGAAATATTAGACATATAAGTTCAAATGAAAAAATAATTAAAGGTCCTTCTGAATCAATGTCCAAATCTAAGAAGAACGTGATAGATCCTGAAAAGATAATTAACGAATTTGGAGCCGACTCTGCAAGATGGTTTGTGCTTTCAGATAGTCCTCCAGAAAGAGACATTAATTGGTCAGAATCTGGAATACAGGGCTCCTGGAGATTTTGTCATAAAATTTGGTCGCTAATTCAAAATAACATTGACGTTTTTCAAGACCATTCTGACCAAAATTTTAAAAAAATATCTAATCGAGCCTTAGAGCTTCGAAGAAAAGTTCATAATAATTTATCACAAGTAACAACTAGTATTGAAAAATTTCAAATGAATGTAAGCGTGGCAAAAATTTATGAAATAGTAAATCATTTAAGTAAATTCGATTCTAAGCAACCAGAAGATAAACCTGTGATAAAAGAGTCTTTAGAGATATTGATTAGAATAATAGAACCAATGACACCACATTTAGCAGAAGAATGCTGGTCAATCATTGGCAAAAAAATGACCTATCTAATGAATCTTGGCCAAAAGCAAAAGAAGAACTTCTAGTAAAGGATAATACAACTATCATCATACAAATTAATGGCAAAAAAAGAGGTGAAGTAACCATTGCAATGAACACTAAAGAAGACGATATAATAAAAGAATCAATGAAAATCAAAAATATTGCAGATATTGTAAAAGGTAAGAAAATAATAAAAAAAATATTTGTTCCAAATAAAATATTAAATTTAGTAATTTAGATTCAATGAATAGACATGAGAGAAGAAGGTTAAATAAGGGGCGACAGAATAAACAACCTCTACTTCAAAGGCTAACTGAGGCAATTAAAACTCACTCTAGTCGTAACTTTGATCTTGCAGAAATAGGATATAAAAAAATATTAGAAGAAATTCCAAATGATTATGAAACTAATCGTCATCTAGGCATACTTTATTATGATACTAATAGAACAGAAGAAGCATACAAAATTTTTCAAAAAACAATCAAACTAAACCCGGCAAGATGCGAAGCCTACAATAATCTGGGTCACATCCATGTACAGAATGATAATTATGAACTAGCTGAAAAATGTTTATTGAGATCACATCAATTAAAGCAAGATTACTTACCAGCTTTAAATAATTTATCCAGTCTATACAACAAATTCCAAAAAATTGATCTTGCCCTTTTATATGCAAAGAAAGCAATAAACTTAGAACCTAATAATCCAATAGCAATGAATCAATATGCTAAAGCTTTGATAGGTATAGGTAGTTTAGAAGAATCAATAAAAATATTTGAAACATTATGTAAAAATTATCCCTCACAAAATTTCCTTATCAATTTGACTTCTGCTTATAGAGAAATCGGAGAGTTTGAAAAATCAGATAAAATAATTAGAGAACAATTTAAAAAAGATTATAGATATCTAGATTTTTTTACAGCTTATGCAATAGATAAATCTAACAAATTAAATGACGATCATATTAAATACTATGTAGATATTGTTGAAAATGGAGATAGTACAAGAAACAAAGACAAAATTAAAATTTGTGAATCATTTTATCTATATTACAAAAATCAAAAGAATTTTAAAAAATCTGCAGAATATTTATTAAAAATGAATCAAATTCAATTTTCTATGAAAGAATATGATCTTAAATTAGAAAATAAATTTTTCGACACTCTTCAGAAGATATCAATAGAAAAAATATCATTTTATAAAAATAAAAGTGAGAAAGTTGGGGTTGTCCCAATTTTCATTTGTGGAATGCCCCGTTCAGGAACTACTTTGTGTGAACAAATTCTTTCTTCACATTCAAATGTCACTGGGGCTGGGGAATTAAACTATTTAGCTGATCTTACAGGTATAGGAACATCAGTTCAGGTTGCACCAGATAGACTAGAGTATTTTCAAAAAAATATTGTTAATCCCGATTTTTTATTAAGTGTAAGAAAACAATATCTTGAAAAATTACTTACTCATAGAATGAATGATTCACAATATATTTGTGATAAAATGCCTCACAACTTCGTCTTTATAGGTTTAATCAAAACAATTTTTCCTGAAAGTAAAGTTATATATTGCAAAAGAGATCCTCTAGATAATTGTTTTTCATTATATGCCCACAAGTTTATTGAAATATCTCACCTATACTCTTATGATCAAAAAACACTTGCTAAATATTATAAACTTCATGTTGGCTTAATGAATTACTGGCTGAAGAATTATAAAAATGATGTATATGTTTTAGACAATGAGGAGTTAATAAATAATCAGGAAAAAATCTCTAAAGCTCTTGTTAAATTTTGTGGACTTAAATGGGAAAAAGAATGTCTTAATTACCACCAAAATAGAAGACAAGTTAGAACGGCTAGTATCGAACAGGTAAGACAACCCTTAAACAGAAAATCAATAGGAGCATGGAAGAAATATGAAACATATCTTGCTAATCTTATAGAAGAATTAAATAACTTAAAAAATGCATAAGCTAAATAAAATATATACTTTACTATTATTGATATTAGTTTTAACCAGCTGTGGTTTCAAACCTATTTATAAAACAAATGAAAATAATTTTGAAAATTCAAGTTACTCTATAAAATTTAATAATAATCCAAGTTATATTATTCAAAATAAAATACTCGAGACATATAATGTTTCATCTGCTGATAGTTTTTATACAATTCTTTTAAGTGTAAACCAAGCAAGCACACCTCTAATTACTAATACTAATGGAACAGTAAGTAAGTATAGAGTAGAAATTGAAGTCTATTTTGATGTAAATGAAACTGTTTCTAATAAAAAAGTGTATAGTGATGTAGCTAGAGGATTTGACGAGTATTTAGTTCAAACTTCTGAAATTGAAACTGATGAAAAACTTAAACAAGCAGTTGAAATCGCAACTCACGAAGCAGTTCAAATGATGTCTATCAAAATCCAAAGTAATTTATTACAATAATAATGATCATAAAAGAAAACAGTATTAAAAGCGTTTTCAATAATCAGAACAAAAATTTAATATTTCTAGTATATGGACCAAATGAGGGTTTGATTAGAAGCATTATTCAATCTTTATCAACAATATTTAAAGATAATGAGTCAGCTGACGAGGTAGTTATATCTGGAAAAAATCTTGATGAAGAACCAAGCAGACTAATGAATGAAATCCAGACCTTTTCCATGTTTAGTAATAAAAAAATAGTCTATGTCGATATGATTAAGGATAAGCATTCTAGCATCATAGATGACTTACGTCATCTTAGATTTGAAAACACAATACTAATATTAAAATCTGATAATCTTTCTAAATCTTCAAAGCTTAGAAAATTGTTTGATACTTCTAAAAATATTTTTTCAGTTCCTTGTTATGAAGATGATAGTAGATCAACTATGAACCTTATTCAAAAATTTATACAAAGTTCTAATTTAAATCTAAATATAGAGATTAAAAATTATTTAGTTCAATTTTTGAGCAATGATCGATCTTTAAACCAAAACGAATTAGAAAAAATTTACCTCTATCAAAAAAATAGAAAAGAAAATTTATCTCTTGAAGAAGTAAAATTAATATTAAATGACTCTACTTCATCAAGTTTAAATAAGGTGAATGAGTCTATAATGTATGGAAAAACAAAGACTGCATCAAAGATTATTAATAAAATTTTTTCCGAAGGAACTAATTCAATTGCTATTATTCGTTCATTAATAAATTACATGTTAAGAATCCAACAAACAAAAATAGAGATTAAAAAACAAAAAAGTTTTGATGAGGCAATTAAGGTGTTGAGGCCACCCCTATTTTGGAAGGATAAAGATAGTTTTCAAAGCCATTGTAAAGCTTGGCCTTTATATGAAATTGAAAAGAATTTAAACGTATTACTAAACGCTGAATATGAATGCAAATCAAAAAGTTTGTTAAGTCCAATACTTTGTGAGAAGTACGTCCTAAATATTGCTAATCAAGGCAAAAAATACTTTGAAACTTAATTTCTTAATTTATTAGTAACAAATTCTAGTTGATCTAAAGACTTGTATGCCACTTTCAATGAACCTCCTTGTTTACCTCTATGGGTAATAGAAACATCAAGACCTAATATATCAGTTAATTTTTTTTCTAAATCAATTGTATCAGGGTCTTTTAATTTGACTTTCTTTGGACCTTCTTTTTTTTCTTTAACTAGCGCTTCTGTCGCTCTTACAGACAAGTTTTCATTAATAATTCTCTCTGCAAGCTGCTCTGGAAAGGCACTGTTCATGATGGCGCGGGCGTGCCCAGAAGAGATACTGCCTTCTGAAATCATGTCTTGGATGGACTGTGGTAAGGTCAATAGCCTTATAATATTTGCTATATGGCTTCTACTTTTTCCTACTACCTCAGACAATTTTTCCTGAGTATGATTATAACTTTCCATTAATTTTTTGTATCCAGCAGCTTCTTCAATAGGAGATAGATCTGAACGTTGTACATTTTCTATAATTGCAATTTCCAATGACTCTGTATCATTTAAATGTCTTACAACCGCTGGAATTTCATGTAACTGAGCAACTTGAGCTGCACGCCACCTTCGCTCACCTGCAATAATTTCGTAATCACCTTTATTAGTATTTGAAGGTCTCACAAGAATTGGTTGAACTAGTCCTCTTGACTTAATCGATTCAGCAAGTTCATTAATACTATTTTTATCAAAAATCCTTCTTGGCTGAAGAGGACTGGGCCTAAGTTTAGCTATTGAAATTGTTGTTTCACTAGTACTTGCTAAAGTTGAATATTTAGCTGACTCCGTGTCACCTATTAAAGAAGAAAGACCTCTTCCTAAACCTTTTTTGTTTATCTTCAGTGCCATTATGCTGCCTCTTGTTTATTATTTTGTTTTATAATTTCATTTGCCAATCTTATGTATGCTTGACTACCAGAAGCTCGGTGATCATAAATTAATGCTGGCATTCCAAATGATGGCGCTTCTGATACTCTAACGTTACGCGGAATAATTGTCTCATAAACTTGTTCTTTAAGATGAGTTTTGACATCATCTGCAACTTGTGAAGAAAGTTTGTTTCTTCCATCAAACATGGTGAGAACAATTCCATCGATATGTAGATTTGGATTTAAGTTGCTTTTTACTCTATCAATTGTTTTAATTAATTGACTCAATCCTTCGAGCGCAAAAAATTCACACTGCAGAGGAACAATAATAGAATTTGCCACAGTCATTGCCATTACGGTTAATAAACTTAAAGCTGGAGGACAATCTATAAATATGAAATCAAAATCATCTAAGGCCTGAGTCGAAATGAAAATATTTTTTAAAACATATGCTCTATCAGTTTCATTGGCTAATTCAGGTTCTATTCCTGAAAGATCAACTGTTGATGGAATAATTGATAAATTGGAAATATTAGTTTGATGTATGGCCGCTTGAATTTCTGTTTGGCCAGACAAAACATCATATATTGTTTTTTCTCTTTCGTTATAATTGATACCCAATCCAGTACTAGCGTTACCTTGTGGGTCTAAATCTATAACTAAAACTTTTTGACCAACAGCTGCTAATGCAGTTGATAAATTAATTGCTGTTGTTGTCTTGCCAACACCGCCTTTTTGATTTGAAATAGCAATAATTTTCATATATATTATTAAGTTGTTGATTTTATTAAGTTTTTTACTTCTATAATAAATGATCCCCTCTCTATTTGATTTTCGTGCAAATTGTATTCAAAATTCCAATATTTAGTAGCATCATCAATTTCTTTATCAATATGTACACCTTTATGTAATAAGAAAATAGTTTTTTCTTCTGTAATATTATAACATATTGAAAAGAATGAGTTTAATTGGGTAACCGCTCTACCAATAATATAATTAAATTTCTTATTTTTAATATTTTCGACTCTTTCATGAATCACCTCAACATTATCTAAATGTAGTTTTTCTTTACAATTTAGGAGAAAGTCAATTTTCTTCTTTCTGCTTTCACACAAATAAATCTGATTTTTAGTGTTGTTTAAGCATAATGCTACAGGAATACCAGGTAAACCTGCCCCAGTTCCAATATCAATTATTTGGCTATTTTTCAAAGAAAATAGGTCCATAATTCTTATCGAATCATGAAAGTGTCTAATCCATAAAACCTTTTTGTCTTTATTGGATATCAAATTGCTCTTTTCGTTGATAATAAGCTCTCTGTAGACTTTTAGTTGATCAATTGTTTCACGTGAAACATTTGGATTCATTTCTGCAAACGAATCACTGCTATCTTCCATAAAAGATATATTATGCGAATTTCTTAGATTTTTCTCTATTTTTAATAAATGCGAGTAAAAAACTCAATGATGCAGGTGTAACACCATCAATCCTTGAGGCTTGAGAAATCGTTTTAGGCCTAATTTTTGATAATTTTTCTCTAATTTCCATAGATAGACTGGCCATTTCGAAGTAATCAATATCTTCAGGTATCTTAATTTTTTCATCTTTTTTAAGAGATAAAATTTCGGAATCTTGTTTTTTTAGATATCCTTTATAATGAGCCTCTATTAAAATTTGTTCTTTAATTTCAGTACTATAGTTATCTAATGAGTCAATATTAAATATTTTTTCAATAGTCTCAAAGTTTATATCTGGATAAGATAAGAGATCAACAGCAGATCTTTTTTTTCCATCTTGATTAATTTTAATTCCTATTTTTTCAATATGGTGGGGTGTAACATATTGATTTTTAAGTATATTATTGAGATCATTTAATTTTTTTAATTTATTATTGAAATGATTTTTTCTAGTTTGAGTTAGTAAGTTCAATTTTTCTGCTTCAGGTGTCAATCTAATATCAGCATTATCAGCTCTTAGTTTTAATCGGTACTCCGCCCTTGATGTAAACATCCGATAGGGCTCGGTCACTCCTTTAAGCGTTAGATCATCAATCATAACTCCAATGTAAGAATTATTACGTTCAAATAAATATTCTTTATTTGATAATGAAAGCGCTGCGTTAAGTCCTGCAACTAATCCTTGAGCAGCAGCTTCTTCATAACCAGTTGTGCCATTAATTTGTCCTGCTAAATAAAGTCCTTTGATTCTTTTAGTCTCT